>Ga0209992_10001480_pt1 | contig 24596 bp, 23 predicted proteins | sample 2SBtaG_2_FD_182564 | JGI IMG/M metagenome (GOLD analysis project Ga0209992, IMG submission 182564) | Deep subsurface microbial communities from Kolumbo volcano to uncover new lineages of life (NeLLi) - 2SBTROV12_ACTIVE470 metaG (SPAdes)... | ecosystem: Environmental > Aquatic > Marine >... | reverse complement strand
AAGGTGCAACTGGTACTAAAGGTGACAAAGGTGACACTGGAGACGCAGGTGCAGCAGGTGCAAAAGGACAAGCTGGTACTAACGGTACTAATGGTACTAATGGTGCGGCAGGTGATAAAGGTGCAGCTGGTACTAAAGGTGTCAAAGGACAGAAAGGTTTAAAAGGTTTAAAAGGTGCAACTGGTACTAAAGGTGACAAAGGACAAGCTGGTACTAACGGTACTAATGGTACTAATGGTGCGGCAGGTGCAAAAGGTGCAACTGGTACAACTGGTGCTAAAGGACAGAAAGGTGTCAAAGGACAGAAAGGTCTAAAAGGTCTAAAAGGACAAAAAGGACAAACTGGTGACACAGGTGCAGCAGGTGCAAAAGGTGCAACTGGTACAACTGGTGCAAAAGGACAAGCTGGTACTAACGGTACTAATGGTACTAATGGTGCGGCAGGTGATAAAGGTGCAACTGGTACTAAAGGTGACAAAGGACAGAAGGGTGTCAAAGGACAGAAAGGTCTAAAGGGTCAAAAAGGTGACACTGGAGACACTGGTGGTTCAGGTGCAGCAGGTGCAAAAGGACAAAAAGGTCAGACAGGTGCAGGTACAAAAGGACAGAAAGGTCAAACTGGTAATAACGGTACTAACGGTACCAATGGTTCTGATGGTGCAGCAGGTGCAAAAGGACAGAAAGGTCTAAAAGGCCAGACTGGAAACACAGGTAACACAGGTGCAGCAGGTGCAAAAGGTGCAACTGGTACTAAAGGTGACAAAGGAGACACTGGAGACACCGGTGGTACAGGTTCAGCAGGTGCAAAAGGACAAAAAGGTCAGACAGGTGCAGGTGACAAAGGACAGAAAGGTCTAAAAGGTGCAGCAGGTACTAACGGTACTAATGGTTCTAATGGAGCAGCAGGTGATAAAGGTGCAACTGGTACTAAAGGTGATAAAGGACAGAAAGGTCAGACAGGTACAGGTAACACAGGTGCAGCAGGTGCAAAAGGACAGAAAGGTACAACAGGTGCTAGTGGTGGTGGTGGTAGTGCCCCAGCATTTACCTCAGACCCATCTGTTGGATTAACAGATTCTTTAGGAGGACCAATCACTGCAACTGGCCCAGCAGCAGGACCAGTAATTCTTAACCACCCACCAATGGTAGGTGCAGGTACACCACAAGGATACTTAGCATTTGTAGCAACTAACGGTACGACATACTACGTACCAGCGTGGGCACCATAAGGAGAATAATATGATAGAAAAAGAGAAAGAAGAACTACTAATTCGCGTGGATGAGAGAATTAAAACTATCTATAATAGAATGGATAAGTTCGAAACTCTTTTTACAAACCACCTACATCATCATGAGATGTGGGAAAACGATATAAAGACCCAGCTACATAGGTGGCTAGCACTTGTTGTTGCAGGAGCCGCTGGAGCTGGAACAATGGGGATGATGTAATGGCGATAACAAGAGATTCAACATTAGATTTAAATCAAGTAGGAACAAGAGTTAGACTACTCACAGGTATAGAAGCTACAGAAGTAAGCGATACAGATTTATCAGAGTTAGTCAGTATGGCTATTGAATGGGTCGAAGACCAACTAGGTAGTTCATATACGGTTGACACTAAAAACGCACATGATAACGCTGTTATATTTTATACCTCTTATTTGACAAGTATAGCACAGAATGGTATGGGAGTAGAAAATCTTAAGGTAGGAGATTTGTTTGTATCCTTTGCAGACGAAGAACCATACAAAAGATTTGAACAAATGGCATTAGATGCACTTAAGACAGAAACAGCTTTGAGTATAAAAATGACATCATATAATGCAGACCCAGACCAAGGAGATGTCAACTGGCATAAAAACATTGATGGCTCAGATGGAACCCTCAATGTTAGACAGAAACCAAGGAATATAAGATAATGGCAACAACGGTTAAATTAGGTTCAGTAAACTTTCCTAAGTTATTAAGACACTTAGGACATCGTACAAATCAAGTACGTGATATAGTTTTTGCTAGAGACCCTATTTACCGTAAAGAAGTTATGACTACAAAGGCAAACAGCACATCTGGTAGAGGTGGGGGGACAACATCACTCTCTGGACCAGCTGTAAATTTTGGTTATGAGGAGAGTAGCTTCGCAGCGCAATCTGCGGGCACAAACGCTGCTTACCATGTAAATACACCAGAATTGATATTCCCCGGCTTAAAAGCCATCCAAAGCCCCATTACGAGCCGTTCTGGTAAGCTAGAGAGAACAGGACACAGGATATCAGGAGAATGTACGTTTTATATGCCTTCTATGGACTATATTAGAGCTTTAGATAATTTTAGCGAAACAACACAATTTGATGAGCTAGAAACTTATGACAAACTTATAGATATGGAAAGAATAATACAAAATCCATCAGATGTGTCAGCAACACAACAAACAACAACATTTTCATTTACAAATGCTACGGCAGGATATGAGATTGACAGAATACAATTTAAGATTAAAACTAGCGGAACGTTAGATTATATACAACTATCAGGTAATATAAGCGATAGTGCAGCCACTCTCAAATGGGATGGCACCTTGGCTCTATCAAGCAGTGAATTCACTACAATAGATATACCTGTTAGAGATATAGCAGCTAGTGACACAACAACTATTTACAAAGACGGTACAGCTTCTACTTTTACAGCAGCTATTACAGGAAGCTTTGATATAGATAAGCTATATGGAGATAGTACTAATGAACTAAGCTCCCTTATAGTGCAATTATCAGGCTCTGCCTCAGTAGAGCTTAAAGATATATATCTATATAAAGAAGCCGAATGGCGTGTAGACGGTATCAAAGACTACAGAGATGAACTTATGGAAGTTAAAGCTGTAAGAGTAAGAGGAGATAGAACAAGTAGGAGAAGAGCATATGGCTAGAAGAAAAGGTAGAAGTAAAAAGAAATCCAGAGTCAACGAAGCAGGAAATTATACCAAACCTACCATGCGCAAAAGAATATTCAATAGAATTAAAGCAGGTAGTAAAGGTGGAGCTCCGGGCCAATGGTCCGCACGTAAAGCACAGATGCTTGCGAAAGCATATAAAGCCGCAGGTGGAGGCTATAAGTGAAAAAGTCACAGAAGTCATTAAAGAAATGGACAGATGAAGACTGGGACTACGTATCTAAAGGAGACAAGAAAAAACCCAAATCAAAAAGGGGTAGATATTTACCAAAAAGAGTTCGAGAATCGCTAACGCCCGGCCAAAAAGCTGCTACAAATCGAAAGAAACGTAAAGCTGGTGGTGTGGGAAGTCGAGCTAAGTATTCAAAAAAGATAGCGAAAGGAGTAAGAAGGAGGTCAATTTAATGCCGTATCATACGAAAAAGAAAAAAGGTAAAAAGAAGAAAGGATATTAAATATGAGAAAACACTATTTGAAAAATGGAACAGTATTTAAAGGTGCCGTACATAAAATGCCTAATGGACAAATCCATTCAGGTAAAACCCATATGAAGTCCTCAAAAAGAGTATTTCACTATGGAGAATTATCTAAAACTGCTCAAGCTAAAGCAAGAAAGCAGAGAGGTAAATAATGGCACCAAAGAAAAAGAAAGACCCAAAACTAACTAGAGCAGGGGTAACAGCTTACAATAAACCTAAGAGAACTCCTAATCACCCTAAGAAGTCACACGTAGTTGTGGCTAGAGAAGGTGGTAAAACTAAATTAATTAGATTTGGACAACAGGGAGTGAGAACAGCAGGTAAACCTAAAAAGGGAGAATCTGCAAGACAAAAAGCAAGACGTAAGTCTTTTAAGGCACGTCATGGTAGAAATATAAGGAAAGGTAAGATGTCAGCTGCATATTGGGCTAACAAGGTAAAGTGGTAAAATGGCAAAAGATTATTTGAACGTGATAGAAAGGGCACTAATGATGGGAATTAGTGACAAAGTAAATAACGACGTTACAGGAGACGTCTTTGTATTTGGTGAGTTTCCAGAAACTGAAGACTTAAAGTTCCCTGCTATCATAGTTCAAATGATTGGTTCTGGATTTGAAGAACAGTTCTTTGGACAAGATGTTACCTTCGGTGATAGTAACACCACAGGTAAAGGTGAAGTGTATGGTGTAAGATATCTTATACACCTAATATGTGAAAAGGAAACAGAGTTAACAATCTCTGGTGATGTATATAAACAACGTAAGTTACTTAATTGGTTAATGTTGAATGTAGCAAACCATGTAGCAGACATAGATTGGACCATATACGAAGAAGAAGAGTTAGAAGTTCTAGAAAGACATCTAGATGGATATCGAGATATAGGATTCTTAGAAAACTTCCAATGGTATGGCGCAACAGCACAGTTTACTTTATACTTCAAGAATTATAGAACTTAATGGCAGATAAGATTACCTTCTCAAGAAGATACGCTATACAGTCAGGTTATTTTCCAACAGCTACTAAAAAAGGTAGTAAACTATCAAGTTGGAAGAATCATAGTGGTTCTCTACTAACTGTAAAAGGAGTAGATTGGGATGGTAAACCTAATTTTGGAAAGATGTATCCTATAAAGGGTAGTAATGTTTGGTATCAACAATCCAATAGTCTTAAGACAGCAGAGAAAAATTTTTCTGATGATGTTAATAACATGAATGCTATGATGATGACAGACCCTACCAATCTAGGTATGTTACAAAAGATGTTTATGGCTAATGACCCAGCAAGTGCAGCTATGTTAGCTACAATAGGTCCATCGGCTGTTAGAACACTAGGAGTAGCAACCAGAGGACTAGGTGGTAGAAGAACAGGTAGGGCTATTTTTGATAGGAGACGTATAGGTGCTTCTTTTAATCCTACTGTTGTCAATCCTGATGATAACCCAGTGGTACAAGTTTTTGAAAGATTATTTGAAGAGTATAGAGGTAACTCAGCTAAGTATTCTAAAATGTTAAGTAATACTTTCAAAGGGTCATTAGAAGAAAGAGCAGGTAAAGCTTTTTCTACACGTGACACACCTACAGGTAGGTTCGAGGCTCACCCTTCAAGAGCAGCGTTTGAAGAACAAGAGTCACCAGAAGAAGGAGCACCCGCTATAGGTAAGACACAACCGTTCGATGCTTATATCAAAGTAGGTGGTAAAATAGTAGGAGTAGATGTTACACAACAAGTAGGTATAGGCACACAAAGTAAACATCACGCTCTAACAAGGGGACAACTTATGTCTCAATCAGATTATGAAAAATCATCTCCAGAAGATATTAGAAAGAAGATGAGAGAATATTATAACAATGAAATATCTAGTTCATGGAATCCTACTATTAGAAATTTAAAAGAAATGACAAGTGAAGCGTACGGTACAGAAGATATTACAGCAGAACAATTACGTAACCCAAGTCAATCTGAAAGCGGTTCAACAGCTGTTTCAGTTGGCCCGAAACAGATATTAAATCCTAGATTAGCTCGATTGTTAAGTCAGGATATGGGTAAAACACATGGTAAAGCAGTTATGAAACATATAATGCACTGGATGGGTAATTGGAACTCAATAACTTCAGCAGGTACTTATGATTCTTTTGCATTACAGCATAAACCATATCAAAGGACAGCAGGTGTATTACTAAGAAACTTCTTGCGGGGTGGACGGAAGTTCGAATTCAAGAACGTTAGACATAAAGATACACACGTATTTGATGGTCCTTTCTTATATAACATAGCAAAACTACACGGATACTACCAGAACACCTCACAGCAACAATTTGTAGACGATGCAACAGCTAAACAACTAGTAAGAAAAACACTAGGAGCTGTAGGTGGACAGAATGTTAATGCAGGTAGTGCACAAGCAATATATGACGCAGGTAAACCTAAAGTAGGAATGAATATGATTATACCTAATTTTGACGAAGATATGATAACTGACGTTGTTAGAAATCTAACCGGACAGATTAGTGATAACGCTTTTAAAAACTTCCACAAAGATTTCCAAAAAGACCCAATGATGGGACAACAAGCAGTATCAGGCAAATTCCAATCACACTTAGATTCACACGCAATGTCTTTAAATAAAGAGCTCGGCACAGCACCACATAATTATCGTTTTTGGGCTTCACCATTCTATGGACTACAATTTGTAGGCGATACTAGGCCATCAGCAGATTAATATATATAATAGCTATATTAAGAGAGTATAAGGAGATTAGTAGAGCCATATTGCATAGTCTAGGGAAACCTTTATATACTACCGTGCCCTACTTAATTATGTTAGCGTAGGACGCTACGCAGGAGAAACCATATATGGCATACTTACTAGGAAGAGATGTTAAAGTAGCATTGACAACCGAAGTCGACGGTAAGGGTATAAGTTTCACTTCTACAGCTATAGCAGCTGATGCAGACGCATCCGTCACCGCAGGTGATGGTTTAGTATCTGGTAGAGATGTTTCTGACCCATTTGCCGGTGTATTGACCACCGGTTCTATGTCTCCATTCACAGACGTAACAGGTGTGGATGTAAGCATAGGAGCAGTTGATGAGGATGTTGCATACTTAGGACAGCGAACGACTCTCAAAGCAGAGATTAAAAAAGAAACAACAATAACGATTACAAGAAAGAAATCTAATAATCATTTAGAATTGTTATTTCAGCAAGGAAGATACGGCATGACCAGTGCAGGTGCAGGAATACAATCCCACACAGCATTGATTCAACCAGCTTCAACACATTTTGGATACAGAGTTCACCTTGCATTTGATGATGGAGTAGATGTAATGTCTATACCACACTGTCAAATTTCAAGCTACTCAGCAACTATGAGTGCTGATGGTGTTCAAGAAGAAACTATTGAATTAATGAGTCACGTTACACCTGTTGTAGGAATAAACGAACAAAAATCAACTGTTTCAGGATTCTGAGGTTAATACATGGCATACTTTCAAGGAAGAGATGTTCGTGTTGCCTTTACTACAGAGCACTATTCACTGGGTATAAAAAATACCAACGGTGATTTAGCAGTTACAGGTCACCAAGATGGACCAACAGATGTAGGTCCTACAGATTTGGTTAAGAATAGATTCTGGCCTATGCACCGCGGTGGTGCAGCAACAGGTTCAGATACTGCTTTAGGTTTGGTCGATGCTGATGAAGTAACTGATACAGAAGCTTCAACAGATGAAATCAATACCATAGCAGATTTAACTGGTATAGATGTTACATTAGATAAAACTGACGAAGATATATCTTATTTCGGTCAAAATACTAATTTAGCAGCAGAAATCAACAAAACTTACACAATTTCAATAACACGTAAAAAATCTAATAACGATTTCGAAGCTTTATACAGAGCTGGAAGAATGGGTATAGTGGCTTACACTACAACTGGTAAAATCGAAGTTGCTAACACTGATTTGGCTGGTCACTTAGATGCAGCTAACGGTAATGCATATGAAATAGTAAACAGTGGTGCTGATGCAACAAAAAGCGCTCAGAAATGGACGCACATGGGATACAGGATACATGTCAAAGAAAAGCACGCAGGTGCTATTATGACATTTAGAAACGCTTGTATTTCTGGTTATTCAGTATCTTTATCACCAGATGGCATCCAAGAAGAAACATTAGAATTTTATTCTGAAGTAGATGCTAAACATGTTGGTGGAGACGCTAACGCAAACACTACATTGACAGCATTAACGGAGTTATAATGATAATCGTTAATACTTTAGAAGATGATGAAAAATTTTTATTCAAGACCCAAGAGGGTGATTGGATAGAAATACCAAAATCAAAAGCCTCCAGTATGGTAGTAGCTTATGATTTATTAGCAGAGATGCAGAAGCCAGTAGAGGCTCCTGCTCCTGTTAAGAAAGAAAAGAAACAAAAGAAGGCTAAGCCTGAAGTTGTTGAAGAAAAAGAAGAATAGGAGAACATATGGAAAACAAGGAAATGTGGACCATTGACGAGCTAACAAGCTTGACAACAACGGTCCAGAGTGCAGAGATAGAATACCAAGGTAAAATATTACCAGTACAATGGTGTGAACTAACAGAGTCAGAAGAACCAAAGATGTCTATGGCGCCAGAAGATGTTGACGAAACTCAACATTACGCTGAAATAGCATCAGAAAGAATGCTTGCAATGATAAACAAAGCAAACACTTTAAATCCTGAAGGTAAAACTTTAGATGAAAGTTCTTGGAAACTCTTACCCACAACATTACGGTGGTCTATTTCTAATACTGTAATGCAAACCAAAGACTCTAATCAATCGGATTTTTGAGGTGGATGAGCAACTCACGCTTTGTCGTGGGCTGTATCATCCCTCTTATGTCTGATTTGAACATGAGTTGGTATGAAATAAAAAATACACCGAGGTTTGAATTAGAGGGTCTTGCTCAAGCACTCTCAGAATTTAATATCTTACATTCATTTGATGGATATTCTGCTGAGGATTTGAAAGACACTTTTAAGAAAAAACCAGAAGTTAGACAGCAGTGGAGTGATTATTTAGCAAAACGCAGGAAATTTGGTATGGTAAAAACATCCAAATCATTTTCCGAAGCAGGTCTAATATAAAATGGGAGACGCAGGCAGACAAGTAGCATTCCGACAACACGGAGTTATATCAGTAGCAGTAGATGGACTAGGCCAAACTCAACGAGATTTGAGCACCATAGGTAAAGCAGGAGCTCAAGCCCATATGGGTATAACACAAGCAGGAATGCAAGCTGACAAGGCTCTGCGTGCTAAATCTAAAGAATCTTTTGAATCGTTAAAATCTGACATGAAAGCGGCTGGAAAGGTCGCCGATGAAGGTAGAGAAAGAGCTCTATCGGCTTTACAAGCCACCGCATCAGTAGCTCCACCTGAACCTTCAGCTGATTTTGCTGCTAAATTTCCAGACGTAGCAAAAGAACAATCTACTCAATTAAACGCCATGAAAACTAATATGAACGAATTTAGACGTTCTATGGCTGAAGCTGGTCACGATGTAGGTGAAGGCGTGTCTATGCAACAAAACGTAGGTGAAACTATGGGTGGTGACGCTGAGCAACGTCGTCAAGGTGTAGCTATCATGGATGACATGATTGCCAAAATTCAAAAGCGTCAAAAAGAACTACGAGGAGTCCTCAAGGTCAATCAAGATAATATTAAAACACTCAGAAGACAGCATAAACTCAAAGACGAGGAAGTAAAAAATGCTCAATTATTAAGAAGAGAAGCTGTCAGAAAGCATGGTATAGACTCTAAACAGTATAAAGAAGCTAATAGTGCAGTTAAAAGATTAGAAAAAGAAAGAAGAAATCTAAGTAAAGCTGCTAAAAAAGAAGAAGAACATCAAGAATTTATCAATCAAGAAATTGATATGACTAATGTTAAGCTAGATGATATGGTTGACAATAAGAGAAAGGCTCTTAATGTTGACAAAAGTTTAGGTGCTGTCGAAAGTAAACGTAGAAAGGATGAAACAGAGGCACATAGAAACCATAAAAAGAGACAGGGCGAGATTATACAGGGTGGTAGAGAAATAAATAATAGTCTCAAAACTAGAAGAGACTTAGCTATACAGTTCAATAGACAGGTTGACGCTATGGCTCAATCTTTTAAAACTACGTTAGTAGGTGCTATAGCTGTATCTACAGCTGCAACAACTGCCTTTTTTAACAAATTAGATGGTGTTAGACAACAATTCCAAGCATTTGAAGAAGAATTAATGAATGCACAGTCTATTTTCCAAGCTAATCAAGATGTTTTATTCGGTTTGTCTGACCAAATTGTTGATTTTGGTAACCAATACGGTATATCTATGCAAGATGCTTCACAAGGTTTATACACTTTGGCATCGGCAGGTTTAGATGCTAACGAATCTATGGATGTTTTGAACAATACATTGAAGTTATCTATGGCTGTTCAAGGTGACCATGAGACTATTGCTAAGTTAACGACTCAGACTATTTTTGGTTTTGGTTTAGAAATGACAGATTCTGCCGAACTTACTGATAAATTTGCTCATTCTATTAACAAATCTTTGATTGAATACCAAGATTTGGCTAGTGCTGTCAAGTTCGCTATGCCTTTCTTCGTGTCCACAGGACAGAGTATAGACCAATTACTTGGGTCTTTAGAAATATTAACTAATCGTGCTTTAGAAGCAGGTATTGCAGGTCGTGGTTTAAGACAAGCATTAGCTGAATTCGCACAACATGCAGATGATAACACCGCTGCTTTCGCTAAAATGGGTGTTGAAATAACAAATGCTGATGGTTCTTTCAAACAATTAACTGAAATTGCTAAACAATTTCAAGAAGTTATGGGTCCAGCAGCATCTGATGTAGATTTAATGACAACGTTACTTGAAGATTTGAACGTACGTGGTGCTACTGCTTTCGTACACTTAGTACAGAATGCTGATGAATTTGAATCCGCAGTTAACAATCTTCAAAATTCAGCTGGTGCTGCTACAGAAATGGCAGACATACAGCAACAATCTTTAGCTAGAAGTATACAATTAATTAAAAACTCGCTAGCAACTCCTTTCTTATTATCTGACGAAATAGGTAAAGCAAATGGACACCTTAACGAGTTCTCTTTAGTATTACATAATATAACAGAAGAGTTCCATGGGATGATAGTAGTTATGGAAGATGGTGTGGCTACAGGACTAACACCATTAGGACAGATGTTAAAAGATTTTGTTATTGATTCGTTAAGAGAGTTTCATGAATTAACTAAATTAATAGTAAGAGTAATACAAGACATGTCAGACGAAGGACAGGATTTAGCTAGTGTTATACGTTTAATGACTACACCATTGAAAATAGCTTTGAAAATTTTTAGTTTACTAGGTCCTAGATTATTAGAATATGTTATTATATTTAAAACATTAAATGCTATTTTACCTATTCAGAACATGCTTATGGCATTTAGATTAAATTTGATGGATGAAGAGGCTAAAAAGGCTTTGACTCAAACACTGGCAAATTTAAAATTAGCTAAAGGTATATCAGGTTTAAGTATGAGTTATTCTAATTTAATGTTATCACAGATGGGTTCAATGGCAGTTATGCTCGCTATGGTAGCAGCTACGGAAAAGTTCGCTAAAGGAAATATGTTTTTAACAAAAGTTATAGGCGGACTAGCTGGAGCGTTTTTAGGATTAGCAATGGCAGTGCAACTTTACAACGCTGCTAAAACAGCAGGTTACTCAGGTCCACAAGCATTTGCAATGGGTGCTGCATTAACATTAGCAACAGCAGCATTATTTGCCGGTCTTAATGTAAAGATGGCAGAAATTATGAAACCACCTGAAGTGGTTTATCCCGAAATGGATACTATGGATATGGGTGGTAGAATCATGTATGATACTGGAGGACCACGAGGTGGAGGATTAGGTAGTAGACACCAACAAGTAATGGTAGAACCCGGTGAGACTATTATACCTAAAACACAGAATATGTTATCCGGCGGTGGAGGCATAACTTTAAATATAGGTGGCGACATTGTCACTAATGATGCTGAAGACTTTGCACAACGTATAGCAGACGTTCTACCAGAAGCATTGAGAAGGCAAGATGATATGGGAGGAATTTAATGGCAACTACTAATCCTTTAAGACAGGAACTACAAACATATAGAAATAGTAAAAGTGCAGATTTAAAATTAGATGGTGGATTTTTCTATAGAAGAGCTGTACCAAATAAATCAGCAAGTTATCACGGTACGTACACAGATTTATACGACAACGCAGATGATGAACACACTATAAAGGGTGGTATGTCACCTAGATATTCACAGTTTGATACATTGTTACCTAGTAAACCATCTTTTGGTTCTGGTAAATTATCTGGTTTATATTTCAATGCAAAAATTAAAAACACTGATTATTCAAATCCATCTGACGATATAGTAAGTTCAGGTGAGGGTCTTGGGTTTAAAGTGTTTAAAATTGATAGTAAAATAAGTTCTGAAGGTGGTGCAAGTGACGGAAGCACTATGATTGTAAATGAAGACATACTAGCGTATTCTACATATTTTACCGCAGAACCACCACATGAGTATTACACTGACGTATTTGATGGTGTAGGTGAAGAAAGAGTAACTAAAGTAGAACAAGGACAGTTGGTTGTAGAAAAGGACGCATATTTAACTTTAGACAAAGCTCATAAGCTAGGTAGAACTTACGGTAAAAAAGAAAGTAGGTTATTAGGATGGCCTATGAAAAAGTCAACTTACAAAAAACATTTTGGTGAAGAACTAAATGGTCAAGATATAGTTAGGATTAATAGAAGAAGGACAAAAAATAAACAAGGTTGGTATACTGTTAAAGATGGTTCTATGACATTTGTTACAAATAAAAGTAAAACCGGACTAACAGGTAAACAAAAACATGATTCTTTTAAAATAAAGGGTAGTGACAGAAAGCATCTAAAATATATAGAAAGACAAATTATACCTAGCAGTTCATCACCATATACAGTATCTAGGTCGGACGTAGTAACAACAACAAATACAACACTGCACACTGTCAAAGAAGCTAAAACTTTTAATGAATTAAGTTCTTCAGGTGGATTAAAAGAAGTAGCATGGGGTAAAGTTACATTTAGTAGTGAAAATGTTCACGAAGGTGGGCAGTCTATCAAAATGCATACGTATTGGCCAGCTTTGAGTAATCAAGATGGTTGGAGAAGAACTAGTATTTATTATCCAGCAGATTCTGTAAATAATCATACTCATCAAAGACAAGAGTGTTACATTGTTAAAAAGATACCTGTACCAAAAAGATGGCAAGACCAAGTTAATCCATCTACAGCTACTAAATTTGGTAGTGTAGTGACAGCAAAACTTAATCTTAAAAAATTAGCAGGTGCTGAATCTAAACATTATAGGAGAGAAGATTCAACTATAACTAATGCATTTATTACTAAAAATGACAGTGGTTCTAGTGTCACTCAGCCCATATTAAAAACAGCGTTTACACGTGGAATAGCTATATGTTTTAGTGAGTTTCCACCCGGAGAAGCAGCTGGTGGTGTCCCTGTAGGTTCCGCAGTTGCTGCTGGAACAAAAAGAGGAGATGACACATTCTATACGTTTATGCATGAACACCATCCACAGATGGATTATACCGTAGCTGCTAATAGAGATAATAACACTAAAGATTTCTTTGGTATATTTTTAGCAAACGTAGATGGAGCTATAACGGTTTTCCCACTAGGAGCACCAGATTTAGCAAGTGATTACTTAACGTTTGACACTGATTTATATACTGATAAGGTAGGTGTTAGTACAAATTATGGAGCTTCATCTCCAGCTGATGCTTTAAATAGTGGTGAAGTAGATTTCAGTGATAAGTGGTTAGATTTTAACTTTGTCCTTGACCCAGATTCACAAGGTGCTACATTAATGATATGTGATGCAAGTGATGGTAAATGTTTAAAACGTGTTACATTAAATAACTCAAGGGTACATGATGGTCCCATAACTGATAATCTTGTAGGAAATTTCCCACAGTATATGAGTATATGGAACGTAAACACAGGTAACCCAAACAGTGGTATAGGTGCATACGATGATAACCATGGTCCTTTCGCTGATTTGACAGAAGCTCAAAGATTTAGTTGGAAAGGATACTCAGATACTGGTTTATCTTGGGAAAGTGCTGAAGTGTCATCATCAAGAGTAACTGCCTATAATCCAACTACTGATGGTACTACAGTAACAGAGTTTATAGTGTCAGACCGAAGAAATGGTGATACTGGTGGTCATTTAGAAAAATACTGGGCTTTAGTAGCTGGTTCAGAATTTTATATAATAAATAACGCTACTGCTTCTGCTAGCGCTACAAATCCAATATATGGTAGATTACATTCATCATTACAATATGTTTCAGAAGCAAAGTATGGTAGAGCTCAATTTGAAAGTGGAGACGCAGATTTAACAACCGGTGATGCAATAGTAGTTAAAGCTAAAAGACCTATTGATGGAGGTATAGCTCCCGGTACAGATGCTGAAAATATAGTATATGTTGATTCTATAAAATGTCATAACTTTGTGCCTGAAGTAGAAAACGCTACAATTACAAATGCAAATATTTCAGCAGGTAAACTAAGAGTGCCTGCTACACACAAAACCTTTGATTTAACATATTCAAGCGTTGCTGATTATGACGGTACTAACGACGAAGGTCCAGCGCAAGTAGATACATGGAGTTATTTATCCTTAGGTTTTAACTCAGAAGATGATTTTGAAGGTTCGTTAAAAACATTCCTTTTGAGTGGTCACAATTCTACTAACCCAAGAAATACAGATACTATCTTATCGAGTTACGATTCTGATGATTCTAACATACGGGTAGGTTACACAGCTTCGACTGCTGTTTTAGGTGGTCATACAGGCTCTAAGACTTTCCATAACTCTGATGGTACACCAAATAGTAGTGAGGTAGGTATAGTAGTGGGAGATGGCCCAGCCAATGACGAATTTTTACATGAGTCTACAAGTAGATTTATGGACGGTTTTACACAGAAAGGCTTTTTTACATTGAATTTTACAGAAAGAACGAGTGAGGGTGCAACATCAAGAGAAAACCCTTACTGTTCATCTAGAATAACAAGAATAATAGATATACCTAATGGTATAATCGAAGTAGATAATGAAGATATATTTAGGTTAGACCCTAATGAAGAGTATATCATGTATAAAGAAGGAGCTGCATATAGTACTGCTAATTATTTAACTGGCTTGAAAGTAGTTGAAAAGAACGGAGATGAGTTAACTTTTAATAAAACTTTAGAACTTTCAGATAATGGTTCTGAGTTGTTAAATGCTAAAACTCAAGGTGGTATTTATATAGGACCTAAAAGGTTTTGGTTAATAATAGCTTTACTAAACAAAAGTGCTAGAGACAACAATACTTACTTACCAGAAAGAAGTTACTCAAGTATAGTAGGTGTATCAGGCACTGAAACTGCTGGTGCTACATATAACGAATATTTATTTAGTGATTTCAAATATTATAAATTTAAACGTGCCATGGACCCTTTTGCAGAATTAGAAAGTAATGATATCAACTTAAGAGTAGATTATGGATTTGGAGCTATGTCTGATGATGTACAGGAAAATGCAGGACATTGTGGTATGATTAATTTAGAAACTATTATAAAAGGTGGTTCAACTTTAGCAGCTTCTAATATTAATGGAGTAAATATAGATTTGTCTGGTATAGTAGAATCATTAAAACCAGAGTTAGATACAACACTACCTCTATTAATTACACCTTTGACAGATGATAATCAAAATATTATACAGATATTTGCAGAAGAAACAAGTAACGAGTATGATAAACCATATTTATTAACTGAGTTTGAAGATGAATTACCAGAAATAGGTGACTTCAAAGTAACACCAGATATGCAAAATCCTTTCTTTCCTATGTATACTTGGACTTGTGGAGCAGAGGATGCATGGTATGGTTTCTTAAATATAGACTCTAAAAGTATACCTAATCAATATCATAACGCTGTTATACATGTACCAATGAATGATACTGGAGATACAACTAACGATGCTAGACATGCTCAACATCCATCAAGTGTTATTACTACTGAAAAGATACAAGGATTAACTAATGCAGACAATGGAGTTCTATGTAATATAGAAGGTTTAGCAGGTTTCTGTTTAGAATTTGATGGTAATGATGATTGGGTTGAAATTAACGCAGCTGCTGGTAGTGACCCTACAGCTGATTGTACAAAAGAAATGACTGTATTAATACATATGATTCCTGATACAGCAGCAGATGAAAGATATATCGTTGCTCAAAGTCACAGTAGTACAAATAAAAAGTTTCATTTACATTTAAATTCTTCTAATCAAGTAGTAGCTAGAGTGTGGTTTGGTGGAGATAGTGATTATGTAGACCTAACAAGCTCTTCTATAGTTCCGAATGACGGTGAAACACCAACAGCAGTGATGTTAGTTGTTGACACTGAATTAGATTCTGGTAATGTTAAATTATATTTAAATGGTAATTTAGAAGATTTATCAGGTCAAGCTAGTGCAGCAGGAGGAACAAACAGTTGGAAGATTGGACAAAACATTAATGGAGGCAATTCTGAAATATTTATAGGTAATAGTTCAGGTTCAGGAAGTAATGGTTTTGATGGTAAGTTAGAGGAGCTCGTAATATATAAGAAAGCACTCTATCCATTCTCTGGTAAAGCTAGTGAGTTATTAGTAACTAAACCGTTTGTAGAGATAGATGATAGTGCAAGTACAGCATCTCTTCCAATTACAGCAAAGATATTTATAAAAGATTACCACAATATAAGAGGTAAATCCGCAGAGCAAGTTGCTACTGCTCCGCAAGTAACATATAGAAAAGCAGCATTTAGGTTGGATAATTCATGACGCAAGTAATAAGAGTGTATAACACAAAGACAAACGCATTAGCAGAGAATACAAGTAATGATATAGACGCTGCAACAGTAAACTCTGATGGTGGTACTATACACAACAGTAGTAGTACAGTCCCATATTATACATATAACAGATATTATTATAGAATAGACGCTAATGAACCAGTCAGTGAATTTCATATAGACTGGGATGACGGTGAAGACAATTCACCAGAAAAAAGAAATGTAGAAGTTATTAAGATGGAGAAACCAAGTTTCTTCGCTATCACTGAACATATATATACAGAAGCAAAGGACTTCTGGCCACTTATAAGGGTAAAAACTCCTGAAGGTTTTATATCTAAATGGTATACAAATAACTCTACTAATAATGATTTTTCTGCTTTAGAGAATAAAACTCTATCAGCAGGTAACACTGGAGCTTCAATAGTCCAGATAGAAAAAGATGCTAAAGATAAGATACCACATTTTATACCAGCAACCAATCCACCAGTTGGTGTTTTGAAAACAGATAGAAAAAGAATATTTGCAGGTATAGATAACAAAATGATAGACAAAGTTACTACGTCTCAATATCCATTGTTATATGCTTACACCACGTCATCTGAAGGCTTAGGAACAGCTGCTTTAGTAAAACTCACAGTACAAGGACGTATGGAAAGAGCAATTAGAGAGTATACGTTACATGGTGACGATGTATTAACAGCAGATGGAGACTTAAATAACTCAACATCAGGTGGTTCACCAACAGGTAGTGAGTCAGAACTAGCTACAAAAGCAGTACCATACGGCAACTACAACAACGGTTCTGATGCATATGAGCAAACTGCCTTTCAATTCAAAACTGGTACTGGAGCTACCGCAGATGGTGACAATTCAGATTTGACTGGTGACTATATTATAATTTATAATGGTAATATGCCATATTTAATATGGTTTGATATTAGTGGTAGTGACAGTGTTCCTACAGTAGCAGTGCCCGGTGGTGGTACATTTGCAGATACTTTAAGAGTTAGGCTTGATAACAGTGCCCCAACTGGTGACCATTTCACAGGTGGTACAACTACTCAAACAAACACTGGTTTTGCTACTAAATTTTACAATGTTTTAAGAACTACATCTAGTTCACATACATTTGATACAGTTTTTACACACGCAAATCCAACAGATGCGCTTGTGACAATGACAGCTACAATTTTTGGTAATCAACCAGACCCTACAGTAAGTGACACAACACATATAAAAGATGGTGCAGACACTACTGACTACACACAGATACAAGGTACTTCACAAGCTACTGAAACAGACGCAGCAGGTAAATTACTTAGAGCAGAATTATTAAATGTAGGAAAGATAGCAGATACAGAAAGAATATATATCAAAGTATTTGATGCTACTAGAGCAACTATGACAACTTTCCCAGACGTAGATGCTGATGATACTGTATGTGTATTGTCTAATGGAAATCCTATCATAGATTTAAATGACAATCAATTTAGTTTTACAGTAGATGGGTCAGAAAGTTTTACAAGAGAATCTAATATAAATGTGTCAAGTTATTACTTTGATGATGATTCTTTAAAAAATACGACTATACAATCACAGGCATCAGTATCTTCTAATTTAGGTAACATATCTGATGAGTTTCACGCTGATTTGGGTAAACCAAGTACATCTCTATCAAAAAGACATTTATCTTATACGTTTGCAGCAGAAGGTAATCTACAGGACAGTAATAGCAGATTCTTAGATGAACACCGTCTAATACGTTTGCAAGTAGGTAATAATCATACTATTGTTACTGGTTCAGGAGATATATCTAATAGAAGGTCCTTTGTAGAACATTACGATGATGACCAATATACTACTACAACACAATATATACCATCTTCTTTACAATCAAGAGGATTATTATGTTATACTAATGCACAAAATAATGGTGCTACATGCTGGCGTCAACTAAATGCAGTATCTAGAACTAATGCAACTATGATTGGTGGTGCAGAAAGTGCTGGTGAAAGTGAATATGATTTAAGATTTACATCAGATACATCAGACCCATTAGCTATGACAGCTCACCCTAACAATTGGTTATTGATATGTAAAACAGATTTGTTTGATAGAGTATATTTTAGAATAGATAATGCATATAATATAGGTGATACGGCAGCAGATATAGATATAACTGCTTTATATTCTAACAGTGGTGGATGGAAACCACTTAAAATTATTGACAATACACAAAGATTTAAAACCTCAGGTAGTATTGAGTTTGTAATACCAGACGATTGGGAATCTGTAACTTCAGACGGTATAACACGTGCTGATGCATATGGTACAGAAGAGTTAGCTACAGGTAAATGGGGTGGACCAATTGATTCTGCCAGTGACGAAGGCACTGATGGTGTTGTGGATGGAAATCCAAGAACAGGACATGACCCAGAAACATTATGGGACTTTGCAGCATATGGTATACTTATAGGTATAAACGTAAATAGCGGTAGTGCAACTACTCCTGCAAAGGTAAATGTTAAAAATATATGGCCTTTCAGTAACTCACACTCACAGATGGTTAAAATAATAGACCCACATCACGTTTCATTAAATGATATAGCTATAGCACAAAGTGTCTCTTTTAATAGAAAAGCAAGATTTACTAATCTAACAGACAGATTTGGTAAAACAGAAATAAGAAAACTTGGTGCAAATGGTGGTCAAGTTACATTTGGAAGTATAGACTTAGGTGATACAAACGCAGCTGGTAATAGAAAGTTGATAAAAGAACATCAACAAAAAGCTACACCAGTATTTTTAGATATAACACACCAGAGTGGTGAGAAAACTAGATTCTTTGGAGTTATTACTGATATGTCTGAAGACCACCCAGTAGGTTCTCAATATCCTAAATATGCAGTAACTATGCAAATTTCACACATTATAGAGTTAGATAGCTCTAATAATTTATTATCAGAAAAGATTTCAATAGGTGGTTTAGTAGATGGCACAAGCGAATACGTATCAGCAGCCTAGAATATATATAGATAATGAAGAAGTATTATCTGACATAAAGGGTAGTGTAACCTTTACTGGTAACAATCAAGTAAACAAACTCAGAGTTAAGATTACCAGTCCTGATATGCAAATGGACGCCCTGTTACATAAAAAAATACAATTCTTTTTAAACAACGGTAGTATAGATTCTGTACCATTTTTTACAGGTATAATTACAAACGTAGTTCCCTCAGATAAACAGATTGATATAGATGCTTCTGACCCTAGATTTTTAATAACAGGTAGAGATGGTTTTGTAGCAACTCTTACTGATGTGAATAACTATGATGGATATAGTATCGCTGGTTTTTTACATTCATTTATAACAGATAAAGTAAATGTAGACAAAACATATATAGGTTTAGACATGTTATCAGACACTAACCCTATAAAATCATTTTCAGGACAAAGGGGTACAAGAGCTGCTTACGGCTGGGCTTTGAGATTAATACAAGATGTTATAGATGATGATGACACTTTAGAACCTTTAACTTTCTTTTTTGATATGATTGAAGATTATAAAGCGCCACAATTAGTAATTAAAAAACAAAAGAGTTTAGATTCTATACCTTCTATGACTTTTAGTTATAGTGATGGATTAATATCTTACAAATATACAAGAAGAACTCCAGCTAATACAGCAGTATATCCAGATGGTACGTTTGTATATAGTAGTAGACCAACAGGCAATAGTGTTATAAAATCACGAAGTACAGAAGATAGAGCTAAAGATAGAGAATTAGCTATTAGAGATATTCTTATATCTCAAAATTCTCCAGATGAGATTACAATCAAAACATCCAAAGGTTATGAATTAGGTCTAGGTTCTATAGTAAGATTAAATGTCACAGAAGATGACATATCTGGTAATCATAGAGTAGTGTCTAAAACTATAACCTTCGGTAGTGGTATGGGTTGCACTCTTAAACTAAACAAAGAACCAATAAAGGTATCTGATTATATTTAGTAAGTTCCTTTAATGGAAGCATTCTTATGTCTTTCAGTATTAGCTAAACCTTTAGGGTCAGGTATGTCAGGGTTTAGAGTTCTTACTCTTATAGAACCTTCTTTTAGTTCTACACCACTAACAGAGTGAACACTGTCTAAACTACCATCAGATTTTAGTCCAGCGTTTCTGCCCATTTTTTTGGCTTGTCCGGTTATATCTCCTTCAGATGTCACACTTATCTCCTACACATGCAAGCTCTTGTTTACCCTGAGTATTGTCCTCAGTTTCGTAATCTGAGAGTTTGCTATAATCTATTAGGGGGAGGTTCTTTATAAGCCTTTCGTAGGTATGGACGTCTATTTCCTCATATGGAGCTAATTTATACTTTCCACCATCATATGGTAAGAAAGACACACCATTAATAATATCCCAGTTTTGATACACCCAATTACCTACTTCAAACCATTCATCTTCTCTTACGTAAACAGTCATACTTGCGTTGTGTTCACACCAGTTATGTTGTAAATTTTTATAGTGTTTTAGCTGGTCTAAAGCAGTTACATCTTTACGTGTTATACAACCTTCAGGTGATTTCACAGGAAATTCTAAAACATACGTTGTTGCATCCTTTACAGTCTGTCCTACTTCAGGACTAGCCTTTATACCACTATCTTTCATCAAATTAAAAAGAGGGTCACGGGCTGCTATTCTATATCTTCTTATGTAATATTCAGAGTATCTTGGATGTACTCCAGATGCTGAATCTACAAGTTGTGAAACAGTACCACTTGGCTTGACACAAGTCGTTGCTGCTGGCATCTTTGTGCCTAACACTCCTGATGCTTTACGTGCAATGCGTATAACACGGCTTTTAAGCGCCGCTAGTGCCTCCGAGCTCAACAGGGAAGGGTTATCCATCTGACCAGTCAAACTTACACCTAAAAGTGCTTCTACATCACAGTTCCTTTTCCAGTCTTCTCTGAGATATGGGAAGTCAGTAAACGAGCTCTGTATGACTCCAAGCCATGTTGCGCATTCTACCTTGTCTAAAAGTGTATCCAAATCATCATTTTCTCTAACAACTACTTCACTGAGATTACAAAATTGCATATCTCGTAACATAATTTCTCCACAAGGGTTAGTTCCCTGTATTTTGGGTGAATAACGTCTTGATGGAGCTTTGCTTTGTGCAGCTTCTAGATTAAATATACCTCTTTCACCAGTGCCTGATAGAGCTAAAGCGGCCCATTCTTTGAGGAATTCCGCTGCGCTTGGTTGAGCCCTGTAAATTGCACTATTGTTAGCCATAGCGCGTTTGATAGGGTATGGCCAGTCTTTAGCGTGTCGCATTTCTTCGTCATCAAGGTCACTTAGTGAGATTTGAGAGCTACGACGTACTCCTCCAACTACAACGATTTCAGCAATCTGATTACAAATATCATGAGCTTCTAATGGTGTTAGTTTCCTACCTTGTGCATTATGCATGATTTCACGAATAAAATCGTGCAACTTGATAAGGGGTTGTGGACCTGATGCCCTTCCCCCCATAGTTTTTAGACGGGCCCCCTCGCCACGTATAGAATCGTAATTGAAGTAGACGTTTTGTCCATCGTAGAGACTTTCCATTAATGTTTTTACAGAATCCGCCCACCCCGCTTTTGAATCTTCTATTGTTATTCTTGCTTTTCCTAAAGCTGATTTTATTGCAGGTACCTTTGGTAACTTCTCAACTTCTTCATTTTCTACAGAAAAACCAAAACCAGTTCCACACATCAAGACATATAAACATTCGGCGAATGCTTCTACGCTATTTATCTTTGCAAATGAGCAATTGTAAATACAGGTATTGTCAGCTTTTGCTGCTGGACCTGCTGCCCATAGAAATCGCATAGATGGCATGACTGCAAATTCAGTCATATACTTGCGTATTTTTTCCTGAGTTTTTTCAGGTATGTCTGGTCTTTCTGAAATTATAAAACTTATAAATCTCTCTATAGTTTCAGGCCAATCTTCTCGTCTATTTTCGTCTTCTAACCAACGAGAATACGTTCTTTTATAAATAAATTCTGCTACTTCGTTCTTAAACATTTTTATCACCCTACGTGGGATATTATTATAATACAAAAACCTATATAAAGGTTGGGGTGGAACAGGTGGACAAAGGGTATAAATACCTGTCAACCCCGTTTATCTTAAAATTATTTGTAGTCTACGACTATAGATACTACGCCCTTTTTTTTACGTAACTTAGCTACCTGAGTAGTAGTTACCATTATTCGCAACTGCAATCACAGTTACAATCTTTATTTCCACAACACATGATTATTTCTTCCTCCTTTTATTTCTTTTTCTTGCTGCCGCTGCTTTTCTTCCCTTTTCAGGGTGTAATTTGTTATGTTGGGCAGCCGTAACCTTTCGTAAATTACTTTTTTTAGCGGTTCTAGCATTGTGTACTCCGGGCTTACCCCTTCCACCTTTACCGCCGCTTACATGATGCACTACTTCGTTCTTACCAGCGTTTGCCTTTCTTCTATAGTAATGAGCAGATTTACCTCCTTTCCATGAACCATTCTGTTTACCAGTTCTGGCCATTGGAGATTTTTTATTCCATCTCTTTTTTCTATTTGCGCTTGTATCTTTGAACTTTTTTCGTGCCACGTTTCTTTGTGCTCCTATTTGGTAGTCTTTTGTTCTTCGGCGTCTTCTTCTCGAACTCCTTCGCTATCTTCGGGTTCGTCGCGTACAGGTACGCTCTCTGTTTCTTGCTCTTGAACGGCATTTTGCTTCTCCTCGACAAATTCATTCCAAGAGTCGCCCAAGTCATTGTTAGACATCCACTCAAACACCAATGTTCTAAAATTTTGGTGTGTGGCTTTCTCGGAGTCTACCAATTCACCTGCATGACGTATACTCTTAATAAGATAATGCATGTTAGACATGGTATCACTATCTTCATTTTTTTCAATCCATTTCTCTATATTTTTGACCCTGTCGGTCAATCTTTTTAAATTAGCCATATTAATCTAGTCCTTGCTAGTATTTAAAGCTTTCCTTGCTAATTGGTATATCTCTTTCCTATGGTTAGAGTCACCTATTATACAACTATATGCTCCATTATCAAAGATGACCAAATGGTTACCTTGACTATCTCTACCTTTAGCGGCACAGGCAGGACATCTAGCAACTATCTTACCCGTTCTCTCGACAACGTTTTCTAACTTGTCTATATCTAGCGTAAAATTACCCTCTTTTGGATAAATTGACGTTTCTTTTTCTGCTGCTTTGTAGAGTTCTCTATATAAGTAATCTGCACTATTTGATACTGTGTGCGGTACACTATATAAATCACATACAAAGTCTAACATATCACGTTGAGCACGTTTACTTCTCTGTATATCTATACTTGGATTAGGCCCATCCTGTGCTATGGCATACAATTCTTCTACAGATAGTAACATTATATCTTCTACAGAAAACTGTGTACACCATATACCAATAGACTCACCAGTCAAATTAGATACATACTCTGTGTTAGGTATACGTCTCATACAAGAGACACTATTATTAACACACCGTTCGTCGAGGGTACTTAAACTATACTTCTTTTTTAGATGTAATAAATACTCCTTTAGGGAGCGACGCTTGATACTTGGGGGCAAGTCCAATAGGGAATGAAAGTCTATATTCATTTGAAAGCCCTTCCCCCCTGTAAGATATATCCGTGGGACTATCCTGTTTGGCTTGCAATATCGTTTGTAAAACTTTCTTACGTCTTTTAGACATTTATCTATATCCCGCTTATGGTCGAAATCAAACCATATAGTGTTGATATAAGCACTTTCGTAGCCTTTATCATCGTCAAAGGCATAGACACTGGTATAGCAACTCTTCTTACCATTCCATTTATCTATAAGTGCCTCTAGTTCTTCTCTGGTTTTTGGTTTTGCGATTCTTGCTGGAATTCCGAAGTCTCTATACATTCCCCTACCGTTTCTAATATTTCTATTTTTTGTGCCCAATCTGTTGGGATAGCCATTATATCACATCCGTCACATTGTGAACCGTGCATTACTACAACAATTGCCTTGTCATCTTTAGCTACCATTTCTCCAACTGTCTCACATACTGTAAGATGTTCTGATGGGTTTTCTGCGTTTATAACGTATGTCTTAAATGTGCTTGCAGCATCATTCCAAGTTACC
>Ga0209992_10001479_pt1 | contig 24596 bp, 23 predicted proteins | sample 2SBtaG_2_FD_182564 | JGI IMG/M metagenome (GOLD analysis project Ga0209992, IMG submission 182564) | Deep subsurface microbial communities from Kolumbo volcano to uncover new lineages of life (NeLLi) - 2SBTROV12_ACTIVE470 metaG (SPAdes)... | ecosystem: Environmental > Aquatic > Marine >... | reverse complement strand
TATACTGAATACTGTTCTGTTCATATTTTTCATACAAGTGATTTAACCTAAAATCTGATTTGGTATCCTTATAAATAAAATCACCAGTATAAGTACCGATATTTCTGCCCGGCCTTAAAATAAAAAACAGTATTGAAACTATTGAGAATAACAACATCAAAAAATTAAACAATATCTGCTTTAAGTTTAATGACAACTCTCTTCTTAAAACCCCTGGAGTGACATTCTTATTGAAAAAATAAACACTTAAGACTTTCTTATATTGAGCATCAATATCTCCAACGATAATTTTATGAATATTTAGTCTCTCAATCTTATCAATTAACGCTTTAATTTCAAGATATTTAATGCAAAATTGAAAGGCATCACTGTACCATGACCATGTCAGCTTGTAGCCTTTATGGTCATATTCTGTAATAAAATCAGCGTTATTGGAAAATATCTTATCAGTTAACTTTCTAGCATCGCAGACGCTAGAAAGCTGAACATAATCTTCAACATATAATACTTTTTCTTGGTCATTATTAAAACTCAATTTTTCTGATTTTGATGCAATGATACAAATTTTATTCAAATCCCACCTCTTGAATTAATACCCAAATCTAATAAGTAATCGTTGGAAGTTTATATAAAAAATAAGGCACAGGTAAAACAATAATAAATAATACAAAACCAGACTGATTAAAAATCCTTTGTCGCCTAATAAAGAAATAAGTTACTACCGTTTCCACATACCTTGCCACTAATAAAATCAGTGCAGCTGCCATAATACCGTAATCTAACAAAATTAAATAAATCAGCGTTAATTCAACAATAAACCTAACAATGCTAGCAATTAATACTTTGCTTGTGGTTTTATCTAACCTTAAAACAATACCGTAACTTAAAGTCATGCCAGCAACAACATGCTCTATTCCCAAAATATAAAATATAAATCGGTTTATTTCATTATCTTCTATCTTATAGATTAAAAAGAAGTACTGCATTAGTAAAGACAGTACAGTAAATGAAAACAGTCTTAGAAAGAATGTCCCATAAAAAATAGCATTCATCTTTATGGAAAAATCTTGAATATTGTTTTTTAATTCTAAAAATTTAGCCATCATTGGATCGATAAATGACCCAGTAACAGAATGTAGTGCTTTAAAGAAAGTTTTTAAAATTGAAAATATGGCCACATCTTCTAAGGCAAATTCTTTACCTAAAATTAAAGTTGGCAAATGATTTTTTACATAGGTAAGTAGCGATGATCCGGTTAACGGTGTAGCATAAGGAAAGATATATTTTTTACCAATATCAACGCTAAATTTTAACCTCATTAAACTAGGTATAGAAAACTCACTAAAGTCTTTATTTATCTTAATTGATAAAAACATTAGTATCACAACACTTACTACAATGCTACTATACAAATAATCCAAATAATCTTGCGTATAAAAACTTAAAACAACAACAATCAGCAAATAAACTAAATTTCTTAATAAACCTAAATTTGCCGTCCATTTGTATTGATTCTGAGCATTCAAAATACAATTATTAACACCAATAAACGCACTAAAAATACCATTCAAAATAGCCACTAACAAAAAACTATCTACTACATCTGCAACTTCACTGTAATTGCCAATCAAAAATTCAAAAAATCCATACTCCTTAGCACTATATACAACAGTGATAAATAAAAAGATTAAGATATATTTGTAGCAAAGTACAAATAACACAATACGTTGCTTCTCAACAAGAGAAATCTTATCTTTTAAAAATCGAACAATTGAATCATTAAAGCCAGCCATTAGCAATTCAACAACCGCAAACAAGGAAAGCATAACCACATACAAACCGTAATAGCTTTTATCGACTGTTCTAAAAATTACAATTGAAATTAAGAGTAATATCAAATAACTCATTCCATTTACACCAAGTAAATGCAATATAGTCTTAAACAGTGAATTTCTATCTTGAAAAAGGCGCACCAAAAAAAACTAACTATTAATTTTTAGCTTATTTTGGAATTGAACAAACCATATTTTATTCTTTAAAACATCAACCACGAAATACGATGCAAATATTATTAAAAAAGGTTCGAGTGGAAAACGGTATCTAATGGAACCAATAGTTACCATATGAACTAACGTTAAATAACCAAACAAAGCAATGACTGGAAATAATTTTCGAAGGTGTCTTTTGCCACTACGCAACATAAAGCCTATTGCCAAGAAAAGAATTAAGCCATAACTTAACAAGGAGGCTGCAACTACATACCATTGTTGGTATTGATCAGTATGTGGCCACAACCTCCAAAAACGCATGAATTTTAATCCGGCCAACTCGATAAAACGGCCTGGATTTTGAACAATATATTCTATGGCAGCAGTTTTCATTTTATTATTTTTAACAACTGGATTATTATAGCTAGCAAATTGATTGGTATCAACATCCAGCCCCATAATTCCACCCCCGGTTTTATTAAGGGGATTATTACCAGAATACAAAACAATACCATCCCCAAGACTTAGACGTACAAATTCACCATATTTTTGATACTGGTGTACCCACCATGGTGACATAATTACCATGTATGAAACAGCATATACAGAAAGATACTGGGCAACCTTTTTCCAACTCCCATCATGCACATATCTAACAAATACAACCACTAGTATAGGATTTAAAAAATCAAATGTAGGTTTTACCAATATTGCCAATATAGAAAAAACTATTGCTAGAAAAAATCTCTTCTTATAAAACAATAACAAAGATAACAAAAGTAAAAAAGTAAAAACTATTTCTGTCAGTCCACTAACGGAATAAAAAAGGAAGTGCGGGTAAAAAGCAGCAATAGTGGCTGATAGAAGTGCAGCTAATCTATTCTGAAAAAGATAGAAAGAGAGTAAAAAAACTAACCAAACACTAATTACAGATATAAATATATCCATCAATATCTGAACCACCCCCCCTCCTGTTATATAGCTCCAAATAGGGTATAACGGCATATAAATATTATTAGTAACCATCTCTCCAGAAAAAATCTCTTTACCTATGGTTTTATAAGCAACAGCATCAGGAAAGTGTTGATCTGGATAAACCCACATAAATACAAGTCTTACTATAAGCGAAAATAAAAGAATAATAAGAAGCGGTTTATCCTTAATTAACTGGATAGAGTTCATCAATTCTTTATCATTATTTGCCATTGCTTTACTTTGGCGATTTGTAGGCTAAATAATTATTTTTTTTCACTTCTAGTCTTGATCGACTTAAACTGTCTAAAATCACTCCAGATATTAAACTCAGAAATGCCAAGATTATTAATCCAGTACTAAGAATTGCTGTGGGTAACCGTGGAACTAATCCTGTTTCTACATATGTAATAAATATTGGAATTGATAAAACAATAGAAACTACAAAGAATAATAAAGAAAATAAACCAAAAAATTGGAAAGGCTTCTCCTCTTTAAATAGTACTAGAATCATTCTAAGAATGCGAAATCCATCCTTAAAAGTACTCAACTTGCTTTCAGATCCTTCCGGCCTGGAGTCGTATAAAGTTTCAACTTCAGCATAAGATGCACCAACTTGCAAAGCATGCACAGTCATTTCTGTCTCAATCTCAAATCCTTTAGACGTTATAGGGAACGACTTAATAAATCGGTGCGACATAACTCTGTACCCAGAAAGCATATCAGTGAATCCACGACCAAAAATAAGTGAAACAGAATGTGTTAGCATCCAATTGCCAAAAACATGCCCCCAACGATACTCTCCAGAACCATTGTCAGTCTTTCTTGTACCTACAATCATGTCAAGATTGTTATTAATTAACTTATTAACCATTTCAGGACACCTGGAGATTTCGTAAGTATTATCTCCGTCTACCATAATGTAGATATCTGCCTCTACATCAGAAAACATTCTACGAACAACATTTCCTTTTCCTTTATTTGGCTCTGCACGAACTATTGCACCATGATCCCTTGCAACCTTACTTGTATTATCAGTTGATAAGTTATCATAAACATAAATAAGTGCTTCTGGCAAGGCAATTTTAAAGTCATCAATAACACTTCCAATTGTAGACTCCTCATTATGGCAAGGTATTAATATAGCTACATTATTTATCATATTTATTCTATTCTCAACTTTGCTTCTAAAACAATATTTTTTCCTAAAAAACCTGAGAATATCTTATCAAACATCAAACTTATTGGAAAAATATATTTATCATAAAAAATTAATGATTCAGGATTTATTTCACCTTTTTTTCCAAGAATTTTATAGAGAGCTGTAGCAAAATACCCAAGAAAATCAAAATACTGGCACGATAAGATGTCATAGCCATTATCATGAAACAATTTCGTAAGCTGTTTCTTTGAATAACGACGATAATGCCCGACTTTTGCATCCATTTCATTATAAAGCTCTTGTCTTGCTGGCACAAAAACCTTAACAACTGACTCCCGAGCTTTAAGATATTTCTTAAAAGAATTGACAGCCGAAGCATCATCTTTAATATGCTCTAATACATTAACAGAATAAATTAAATCAAACTCTTCTTTCAATTCGCTAATAGAGGAAAAAACTCTCCTATTCGGGAAATGGACATGCATTTCACTATCTATTTCAATCGCAATAACACTTTCATAATACTGCTCAAATCTATAAAAAAACTCACCTTGACCGGCGCCATAGTCAAGTACAGCGCTATTGTTATTAATACCTTTAGAGAGCCATTTGTATATATTGCTATTATAATTTATTGCAAGAGACATAATATCTAGGTTGTCCCTTCCTGTATACCTAGTGTCACTCATATTTTGCTATATCAGTAACATCATCAAAAACTAACTCCTCTTGCCCTATAGGTGTAAACCAACTTATATCTTTTAATATTGGTAGTTTAATATGCAATAGTTCTGACAAAATAATTCTAAAAGTGTTGACAGGAGTTATATCACGATACAGCCTCTCTTTCATTTTTTTTGGAAGGTAATAGGTGTTTAAAATTCTCATTCTCTCTTTAACTAGATTACTTGTCGGATTTAGCATTTCTTCTGTTCCTGAAGATGCAGGACCATGGTCAGACTGAATTATAATTATGGGATCAATTTCAGAATTTTTCTTAATATCAGAAATCATTTCCAATACTTTATTGTTAATGAATTTAGTTTGTTCAACATAAGCAGCCCTATCTGACCATGGATTAAGACTGGAATTCATGCCAACTTGCTCTCCTTTACTATCAAATACAAATGGCGGATGAGGGGCAATAATATGGGAGAAAATAAAACTCTTGTCAGATTTTGCCACTCTAGGAATCATGTCAAACTGGCACAAAATAGTGTCTCTAACACCTCCGTATAAGAAAAAAGGATCAAGTATTGTGGTTTTTATAAAGATTCTATCAAATTCTGAGAATTGCGCACAAGGTACATTTAAATCAGCGATCTTGCTTTCACTACTTGTAGAGTATCCCGAATCAAAAGTTATATATCTATAGCCATTAGTCTTTAAGATTTTTGCTACTTTATTATTGCCAATAGAATCTCCAATTTCTCTTGTATTTTTTTTCCTTAATTTGTCATTATCAGATGCTAGCCAATCCATATACTGCATATTCAATGTTGATGATAAAGATAAATAAGTATACGAGTGATTTGCAAGCGATTGATCAGCAACAAAAAAACCTTGGCCTTCCAACGATTCTTTAAAGTTAGAATTATCAAAATCATAAACATTCTTATAAGTCTCAAATGATGCATAACCATCAAGAATAATATAATATATATTTGGGAGGTTATTTGAAACAAACAACTTTGTTTTATCCAAAGAATTGTTGTTTTCAACTAATTCCATAGGGCTGTTTTTTGATGCATAAGAAGTTAATGCAGGTATCAGTGACACAATAACGGATGCAACTAAAACAATGGATAGATAGTTGAAAAATACAGATATAGCCTTTAATGTTTTTTTGCTTTTTAAAATAACTAAAGCTAAAAATAAATAAATAGAAACCCAAATAGGGAAAAAAAATCTATGCCTACCCACAGTGACCTCTCCAAAATGGATGCCTGAAATGTAAACATAAAATACATGCCCGTAATAATAAAAAAACAATATGGATAAAAGAACTATTAATGAGGATTTATATGAATCTCCTGTCAACTTCAATAAAAACCAATATAGAGCTAATGAAGAGATTAAAGAAATAATCAATGGATATAAAACATCAGAAAATATTACTTCGTCAATATTTACACCAGCCAACATAAGCACAGGGTACATTGACATTAATGCTACACTAATCCATGGCATATTCATAAGTCTATTTTCTCCATTAAATATATAATACGATCAGAATTTTCAACTTTTGTACTTTTGATAATATTGAATAACTCTAAAAAACTACTCTCAAAACCTTGCTGATCATAATTAACAAAAATGTCCTCCCTTGTTTTTAATAAATGCTTTACTTGGGAATCAGATTTTGGAACAAATTCAATCACAAGATATTTTAAAGTTATTCTATTAAAAAATTCCGCAACAAGGTTGAATGGTAGGTTATTGGATATACATAAATGATGTATCAACGCCAATGCCAAAACCATGTCAGCTGATCTTCTATTAACAATTGACAGTCTTTCCTTATTGCTCCAACCTACCCCAGGACTAGGATTTGTAAAATCCATAACAAATGAAGCTATATTTTCCTCTTTTTCTATTTTAGTTCTTCTATAGCTTTTTTCGATAGCAGCATAATCAATATCAAACAAAGTACTGACAATACCTTTGTTACTCGCTAATCTGGTAAATTCCCCATTATTCCCACCAATATCCCATAAAGATCTAGGATTAAAATCGTCAATAATTTCATCAATAACTTGGTGTTTTTTATCCATAGAAAGAGTACTGTAATTTGTATCTGTATAGTACTCTCCCCACTCTGTACCAGCAGGAGTCCACTCTAACGAGTTGATTAAAGATCTTAAGCTACCTATTAAACCCAACACCGCAACTTTACTTACATTTTTATTATTTAATTTAGCCTTTCCGGAATTTATATTTTGTGCCTTTGCATGCAAGTAAATGTGCATAAAAACAGAGGGTCTCAGAATAGATTTAATAGATAACTGCTTTACCACATATTCTAGTGGAATGCCATCAATAAACAACTGTAACAATCTAATGCTTTTAATATCTACATATGAAGAGAGAACAAGTGGTGCTAAAAAATGTTGGCAAAATTGTTTATATGCAACCCACGGTTTACCTTCTTTATATTTTTCAAACGAAAGCGTGTCTATCATTACCGGAAGACCATGGTGAAATTGGACATTGTACGCAGAAGCGTCTTTTAAACTCATGCCATGCTTCAAAGAATTCTCCTGAATATCTAGCGTCAATAAAGCTGCATCTTTTAATTGGGAAAAACACCATTCGTATGGATATGAAGTATGCTTTAGCTGCTCTGGAAGAAGAATTTTATAAATATCTTTGCTATCTATAGCAATAGATTTACAGTTAGTGTACGGGAGTATTTTATTATTTTTTACTAGTCTTTTGTATAATCCACTTTCTTCTAAAAGATCGAGATTACTCTTATAAGAATTATTAACAACTCTATAAAATATATCGTCTTTGTTAAAGATATACCCAGATGGATCTCTAAAGGATGAATCTATAGCTTGCATGCCTAAAATCAATCTACTTTATTTCTTTTAAATACCTTTGAAATAAAATGTGTTAACTTGAACCAATACAGCTTAACAAAATAAATACTAGTAAACACTCCAGCAAGAATTGCCTGAATAATATAACTACCAGTGCCCATATCTAGATATGCATAGGCACTGCCATATGATGCAAAAAATATTAATAATATTGTAATATATTTATATATAAACATGCTGACCAACCCTTTTCATATGTCTGAAATAACTTTTCATTATACTTAATAATTTTCACTTACACACAAAGTGGTCAAAATCTGATAAAAAGAATTAATAACAATAATAGTATAAAGTTACCGAAAAAAATAATAAATAAAAGATCAAGACAACTTTATAGGCTCATCTATAAAGTTGTCTTGATCTTAAAAAATTTCTATAATTCTTTAAGTAGATTCATAAGGTCTATATATCCATCAAATCTGACATCTGGACTTATTTTTTCATTTGATTTTAATTTCATATTAGGGCTTTTTATTTGAAAAGAAACCATATTTGCCTCCTTTGCACCTATAACATCGCAAGAAACACTGTCTCCAATCATCCACACTTCTTGCGGTGGTGTCTGCAATTTATCCATTGCCATAACAAATGGTTTGATATTAGGCTTGTCAGCACCGGCCTCTTCTGAAGTAACCACATAATCGAAATATTCATCTAGACCAAAATACACCATTTTTCTGAATTGAATTTGGGCAGTCAAGTCTGTAATATTTGCGGTTTTTATTTCTTTATTTTTAAGTTGTTGTAGGAAATTAAGCACGTCTGGAAAAAGATTAGAGTGGGCTAAAAAAGTTCTCCAATAAGTTTGCTCAAGATCTAGTGTGGTAAGAATTCTAGTGCCCATGCCTAAATATTCAATTGTTTTTTGAAAGTAAAGTAAGCGACTATGTGAACTTGCCGTACTGCCCAACTTCTTTTTAACGTCAGAACGAGAAACTTCAAAAGCATGCATAAATTCAGTTTTACTAACACCAAATATATTTACAGCTTTTTCTATAACACTTTTAGTGGCAGCTTCATGTGCGGGGGTATATGAATATAACGTATTATCAGTATCAAATATAACCGCCTGCGGAATACAAAGCTGTTTGTCACTAACTATATCTAACATATATTCCTCTTTCGCTTCTTTAACGCATGATCTATTTCTACCAATGCAATCATTTGCATTAATCCTAGCTTTCCACCAGTAAATCCATATTCATTATCTATAAACTCACTAAGAGCAGGGGTCATGATATTTGAGGCAAATTTAATATCTTCGGCACCTACATCACCCTGAATATCAATTTCAACCACATTCAGATTATCTACATTCTTTATGTTAACTTGCAAGCCACAAACACCTATTAATACTTTTAATAACTCTTGATGATAAACACCATCTCTCATGACAACATTAAGATTAACTTTGCTATCTGGCAATTCGATATTATCCATACCTGGATTAATCGGAGACAAAGTATATACAACATTTGCACATAATTTTTGTGGTTGAATAAATTTCTTAAAATCTGATTTTAGTTGTGAATTTTGCACTAACTCTTTATAATTAATTGTTGAATTAAGATTCAAGCAGCCACTATCTTCTACATAGAAACTCACATCCTCCATATCTATCAATTGCTCAGAATAAAAAGAAAAAACACTATCTAATAAAATAACTTGACGTAGGTTTTGTTTATTTTTATAAATAAATTTTTTTTGTTTTTTACTATAAGTGCGTCCTTTAAACACTTTTCCATCTAGTGAGTTTTGCAAATCGTAAATCATTTTAGATAAATGACTTGAACGAGGATCTAGTCGAGTTAAGGTTTTCCATATAGGTGAACAAGAGTCCCATTGGTAATAATCTTTCTCTGATATTTTTAATACTTGCTCGTTACCAAACAATTTGGACAGTATATCTACAAAAATTGATTTCCCTGAGTCCATGCCGCCCGATACTCCTATCACCATTGGTTTTTTACCTAAGTGATAATAGTCGCTCGTCTTCACACCGTCACGAAACATTTGAAACGAAAGCAAGGCGAGTAACACAACAACTATAGTATTCAATAATGATTGAATAGTAGGAGTGAATAAAAGTGATAAAGAAACAGTGTCTGACATTAAAATAATGTCAGATCCGGAGCTGAACACAGAGTGATAGATAATAAAAAATAAACTGAATAAAACACCCAATATAATTGAACCTATTCTACCTTTACTAAGATGAATGGCCAACATTGGAGCAACCCACAAGACCCAACCAGGAGAGGGTGGAGTTAATAAAATCACAACACAAAACGCAACGCCCAAGACTGCCAACAAGAGATCGAAGTTCATTTTACGTAAACGCCATACGAAGTATAGTAGTAAAAAATACACCAAAGGTATGACGTATACTTTTAGCATGCCGCCCATAGGTATGAATAACTGGTATATATTTTCCACCTCTCTGTTGTTTATCACCATTTGCTGGAACCCACTACTAAACAAATATGGTCCTTCGATAACAGTCAAACACGCTAAAGATAAAAGCACAAATTTATAAGCAGAACCAGTGGTTCCACGCTTAAACCACAAATACAAGATAACAAAAGGAAATACAATTAACATACTGTGTTTTGCGGCAACTGCACAAGCAAAAATCAAGCCACCTTGTAAAATTTTATTATTTTTTAGAAAAGATATCGACAGGAGTAATATTGCCACCGGAATAATGTCTGTTTGCCCATGCCAGTAGGTAATAAAAAGCACAAGTGGTGAAAGCCAATAATATATCAACAACCTTTTCCATCTACTTTCAAAATTTTGCAATAATAAACAAAGTATTAAAACATCTGCTATCAATAAGCTAGCCCTAAAACCTAAGCCAGAAAAATACTCCACACCTGTCCATGAATCAATTACCCAACCTAAAAATGTTGTAGGTAAATGCACTAAGAACATAATAGGCCCATAAGGAAAAGCAAGAATAGTATCGCCAGAATTTATATATGATGACCAAGGGTCGACACTTGGATTTTCAAAAGTCTGTATCATGAATGAAACAAACCAATCTGCTTGGACCTCTGGGATAAAAAATACAATAAAAATTAGCTTTATTCCCAAGCCTAGTAAAAATATTTGATCCCTAATGAGGTCAGGGTAAATTAATCCCAGAGTTCTGGATACTTGGTGCATACTGCGTCCCCCCTAATACCAAGAGATTGAATATTTTGAACAAATTCTTTAACATGTTCAATATCAGTCCTTCCTTGCAATTCTGGTGATACAAAACAAAGTTTGAAGTTACCCCTACTTTTCAATCTTTTTGCATCTGTTGTTGTTAACGGGAAGCGCGTAAAACAATCAACCCAAATCCAGTCAATTTTCCCAGCAAGTGACATAGCGGTTTCAATATTTTCAAATTCTGAAACACGAATAGCACACCGTTTTTCGTTATTTTTAGCAGTTTTCACTAAAAAAGGGAATGATTGATCTAGAAAAAAATAATCATCTATGTCATATTTTTTCATTAAAGATGTAAGGCGAAACTCAAGCCCTTCTTCCTTAACATTTAAAATCAAGATAGCGTGATTATATAGTTTTAGCCAGTCTTCAAAATTTTCACCATTTTGGAAAGGGTCGTGATGCATATAAAGTTGATCGCCATTAGAACGAATATCGACCTCAATACCAAACTCACGAGGTGTATTTACCAGCTGTTTTTTGGTATTAATTCTATGAAGAATTCTTTGCATTATTTTTTAATATTTCTATTTAATAGGAAACTATATTGAAGCGTCCTCTTGATAAATTTATATTTATTGGGCCAACTGATATTCCAACTTGAAACGCCGTATACCCTATCGCTAAATAATACTGGAAATCGACTAATAACAAGGCCTTTCTTTTTAGCCATAAAGTAAGCAAATAAATCTAAAGAGAAATCATGGGGTGGTTCGACCCAAGATTTAAAAAATGACTTATGAAATAAGGTGGGTTGGGCATTAATATCCCACATTTTAGTTTGCATTAATATTGATTCAAATAATGCCATTCCCACAGTAAAGAAAACATCAAAAAAAGAACGGCCATAACGCTCACCTTTAACAAATATTCTTTCTATATCTTTTGCTTTTTCAAAAAAAGCCAAACCCTTGTTAACATCATTAGGATTAGTTTGCAGGTCTGCATGAGTCCATCCAAGAATTTCACCTGAGGCGCTATTAAGACCTTGCAATATACCGTTGCCATAACCTATGTTTTTTTCAACTTTTACCAATGTAACAAAAGAATAATCTTTTAAAAGGGCTTTTAGCACCTCTTGAGTGTTATCAGTTGAACCATTATCCACAATCACTACCTCAATACTCTTGCCATTAAAGGCTTCTTGACAATTCTTGAGTAGTTCTGGCAAACTTTTGCTCTCATTGTAACAAGGTATAATTAGCGATACTTTCATTGCCTACTCTAACCTCTAAAAATTATATATTTCATGCCAATATAATTAATTATTGCCGACAAACTGGTTGCAATTAGAAAGGCAAAAATAATAAAGAACTGTGTTGCACCTAAGATAGACAATACTAACCCATTCGTGCCAACATTGATTGTTAATGTTAATATATAGAGCACAGAAAACAATATAAATCTCAATAACCCCTTTCTTTTACTTTGGAATGTGTAACCCCTATTGGCAAAGTAAGCAAAAATTGCACCACTACTAAAGCTAAGTGCTTTAGCCAAGCTAGTCTCAAAATCAAAAAACAACAGCAATAAATAGATAAAAAAGTCTACTAACACTGTTGTAACACCCACAATTAAAAAGCGTCCAAATTGACTACGAAGCAACATGATGCTTTCTTGGTGTAGTGTGCTCATACTTATTTTTTAATTCTTCAACGCTAATTTTAGGAATATTAGTATCATTCTCTAGATTGTAAGGGTGTGACTCCCACTTGTGAAAACAAGATTGCCAATATTCAAATGTTCTTAGATCGTTTGGCGTACCCCAACAAATATAATGATTAATTTCAAAGATCTTGCACCTATACCCCAGTGCAATTGCATCGTTAATTGCAGTATCTACATAATACTCCCCATTCACCAGACCTTTTCTGCCCTTCATTCTCTGGACAGCATCAAAAAAATATTTCAATTTTTTAAAAGTAAATGCGCCAACAATAATAAGATCGTCAACTGGATTATCCAAGGGCTTCTTGACAGAAACATGGCTAATCTCATTGGTTGCATTGTCAATATTAATCCAACCATACATCTCAGGGTTGCGTATAGCACCAGGATAGCCTCTAGCACCCCATACAATAATATCTACATTTTCATCCAACATTAAGTCATTAAATTTGTTGGTATTATAAATCATGCCATTATCACATGCGGCAATAGTTACTGGGGAATCCATATTCAATCCAGATGCACCTTCAATACAGGTTGTTGCTTGCCCATCTGTAGCATGGCTCAGTATTTCAAATGATGGTTTCTTTGATAATTTAGTTAACACACCAATCAATTCGCTCAAGCCTTCTATCTCTTCCCTGACAACATACCGCTGTAACTCTGTATTTGGTAAATCACTCATTGCTTGTACAGCCATTGGGGAGCCAGATACGGGAATCAACGGTTTTTGAATTTTATAACCTTCTTTTTGAAAACGACTGCCTAAACCAGCCATGGGCAACAAAAGAGCGCCATCGTGTTTTGGCAACTCTTGCTTGTTAGATATATGGCGAAAAATATCAGACCAATATCGATATTCGTTCAGATCACTAGGTGTACCCCACTGCATAAAATGTTGGAGTTCATAAACATATACTTTAAGATTGTCTTGCATCATTGGCTTGTATACCATACTCACATAATACTCATCACTGACCAATAATTCCTCATCTATACAGCGCTGAAAGTACTCTTGCATTAAGGCACCCGTTTTAAAATAATAAGTACCCGAAGATGCAAACTCATTTGTTGGCTTATTAGTAAATGGTTGTTTTTCTTGTATATCAGAGGCACGATAACTATCCTCCTTTACATAAGCATAGTAGTTACTCCATAAAGTATGCGGGTGAAAACCTCGATAGCTCGGGATTACTCCATCTGCATTAACGTCTTTTACAAAATTCTTAAAATGAGAATAATCCCAATAACATGTAAAATCACAATAATTAACAATGGCTGGTTTTTGTAAATTTATTTCATCCAATGCCTGCATCACTGCATAAACTGGACCTAATTTATGGGGCTTTATTGAAACAATTCTTGAACTCGGAGAGATATTTTTAAGAATTTCTTGCATTCTAAACTTGGAGTTCGATAAATGATCTTCATTACAAATAAAAATAAAATCATCTTCATGAGAAAACATTTCAACCACATGTTGAATAATTGGCTTATTTTCAACTACGATTAATGGCTTCGGTACAGTATATCCAGCAACCCTAAACCGCTCTCCAAATCCTGACATTGGAATAATTATCTGCATAAAATCACCTCTGAATTGATTGTCGATACTTTTCAGCATCCCATCCCATTAAATCCATTTCATCTTCTTTTGTTAAATAGTGTAATTTTTCATCAGGCTGAACTCTAAGTAGCACACTAGCAAGACAATACAACATAGATTCGGCATTTTCACTAAAATCACGACAAACCACTACCCCAAAATCTCGTACAATTATTATTGGGTTATTGTCAACATAACGAGGCTTGTCTATAACATCCTCCAGTTCACCAATTGACAAAATATTCATTGGTCCAGGGCCCAAAAAAACCACATGATCGGGATAAAGAACGCCAGTTTCAACCACTTTTAATGCCAAATCGTCAGTTGCAATTGCATGTGATATTTTATATCTAGGTAATCGATATTTCGATTTACCAATGATCGATAATAATCTATGATTATCAACTTCAAGAGTTCTTCGCACAACCCTTTTCATCTTTTCTTCAACAGTCATTAATAAATTTAACGCTTGTTGAGCAGTCTCTCCGCCAACCACTAAACCATGGTTAGCCAATACAAGAGCATCTGGCTTCTCTTTCATTACAGATTGTACTGCTCTAGCCAATCCAATGCCTGGCATAACATAAGGAATCCAAGCCCAATTTATATCTTGTAATAAATTTTTGACATACTTCTGACCATTTGACAATACTGCAATAGAAAGAGTATTGACAGCATGAACATGTATTACAAATTTATGTGGCATTAGCGCATGGAGTGCTGTTTCAATAGATGGATGCAGAGATGATTTGTTTAGAGTAACGCTCTTTTTAATGTTAGAAATATCGCCACTCTTAATTGACTTAACTGTTTCTTTGTTATCAATAGGTACAAAAATATCATTATCAACAGCATCAGACAACCAACACCCTGAAGCTTTAACCCATAAAATACCATTTTCTTTTAAAGATGTATTTCCGCCAGCGCCTTGAATTAGGTCAATGTTAGCACCAACCCTTGCTGAAATCTCTTTCAATTCATTGATTTTTTTTTGTTTACTAATCATTTAAAACATTCATTGGACGGGACAACAGTCGATGAAGTCAGGAATATATTTTGCTTATCTTTAAATAGTATTTTGGGATTGTATAAATTAATAAAAAATTCTCCACCTTTTAACGATAAACAGGCAATTGTATTTTGTGTATTAAAAGAAGTAGTTTTAATTAGTGCGCCCCATATAGCGTCTTGCATTAAAGGAGCTTCTATATCAATATCTTGCTGCATTAATTCTTTAAATCTATCTCCAGGGGAATCTGCGACAGGAAAATACCAATGAACATATCTACCTTTTGCAAAGTGAGCATTATGGAAATCAGCACTGATATTCTCAGAAAATAATGGCAGTAATTGAGCTGTAGTAATAAAAATATGCCTATTGTTAGTTAAAGAAGGAGTTAATATATTCAAAGTTTTATGGTGATTGTAATAATTTCCATTGCTAAGATAGGTTTTCATTGTATGTAGAATTGGCAGTGATAAAGGCAAAGAAATAAAAATCAAGTAAATCAATGGCTTAACATAAGTTTTTTGATTTGACTGAGCACCTGGCTGTTTGTCCAAATTTAATGAAAATATGTGTGTAATAAAGAAAAACACCACTGCAATTATAGATAAAAAAGAAATTAATAAATAATATGGACGAAATGGCTGCATAAATAACAATAAAGCAAAGATAGATAAAGCTAATATCTTAAAAAATTTATACACATATACTTCATTCTTTTGAACATCTTCTTTTCTAAATAAATAGAAGGCTAAAAATAATAAGGCCATAAGTAAAGTAGCCATATGTGATTGTAAATATAGGTTATGTGCAAAAGTTTTTTCAGCATCTCCGATAATAACAGAAAAAATATTAAAGATACCCGACATACTAACTAAAGTATTTGAAGAAACCTCCCCAATCCTGTTAAATAATTGATCTTGCACTACCTCAATATTTATTAAAAACCATCCAAGAACAATAAAGACCGGTATAAAGAACGCTGTTAAATACTTTAAATAAAATACACTCTGAGTATAAAGAATAATATAAACCCAATAAATAAGCACAAAGCTGGAAAGAAGTAGAAAGTTTGGATGTAGAATGCTTGATACTCCAAAATAAAAAACAGATAGAACTATACAAAACCTTGTGTTTTTAATTTTTCTTAAAAACTTTATAAAATAAATTAACCCTAGTATAAAAAACACCAAGCCCAATATTTCCGGACGGTTAACAAAAAACTGGAGTGAGAATTGACTAAGGCCTAACAATATTAAAGAAAGATTACTAGCCACTCTTCGATGCACAACATCATTAAAAACTACAGAAAAGAGTTTATGAGTAAGATAAAGAAGAGTCATGACAGATATATAATTAAATAACCTGTAAACTTCAACATCTACACCAATAGAAAGAAAGTTTAATATCTTTAGAAAAACACCGTGTAAAAATGGCTGGGTAGGAAATATAAAAAAGATGGGCTCAATTGAAGTGCCAAAAGCCACACTTGGGGAGTGACTTTGCAATACACTTATAGCTGGCACTAAGTATATTCCATCATCAACTTTTGGTGGAATAAACCACCATGAAAAAATAATTGCCACTACCCATAAAGATAATACAAGTATTGTAAGTCTTGCAGATGATAATTGCTGAATAACCAAGTTCATACTGTATTTATGCTCATTTACTTATACCGTTATTTTCTGAAAGCCAAAAAATTCCACCAATGATACTTGTTAATACCAACCCAAGTCCATATAAAATTGAGATTGAAAAAGCAATCTCAGAGTCCACCCCTAACAATGAGAAACCTGTAATCATTACAGCCTCTCTCACACCCCATCCAGCGAAAGATATGGGGAAAGCCATTGTCAGTATTGACAATGGCACAACAATCAATATCCCAACAATGCTTAAAGATACCCCCAATGCAGAGCCAATTAAAAATACACTCAAAACTGAGAAAATTTGAACAATTACTGATAGTCCAATTATCTTTGGAGCGACTTCTTTTGACAGGCATAGCAACCTTCCATGCTTAGCATGCTTTACAAGATCTTGAATAAACTTGTTTTTTCCTAAAATAGGTATGCGATCAATATACAGCACACAAAGAATAATAAAACACAATAAAGAAGTCGATATTAATCCAGATTTTGCAAGAATAGAATTATTTTGCTGCAATGCACTTAAGGATCCAAGAACAACCAAAATGATTAAGCCTATCATTCCTGTAATTCGATCCCATATAACGCCAGAAATAGCATTCTTTAAATTTTCATATCTCCTCTTAAGAAGATAAACTCTAACAGCGTCTCCACCAATACCTGTAGGAAGAATCTGATTAAAGAATAAGCCTGTCCACATAAATTTTAAAGTAGACAAAAAATCTATCGGTATATTTATTTTTTCCAATAATAAACACCAACGAAAAGATGAAAGAATAATTTGAACTACAAGAACCATATAAGCAATGGATAACAATAAAAGGTCAGATCTGCTAATCAGCCCGAACATTATATTTAGATCTAATTGGTACAGTAATATTGTTAAAATTACAAATGTAATTAATAATTTAAATGCAGTAAAAATCCCTCCTTTCATTTAATATAAGTACCTCATATGCGTTAATTATAAAATAATATCCTCTAATAGACGATATTAGAACTATAACTATTAAAGGCAGACTTACACAAAGAGCCTCTTTTTATAAATTTTCGCAGCTTGGGTGTAGTATCTTGAAACAATCTATCTATAGTAGCCACTATAGAAAAACCCACACTTCTTAAAAAAAATGCCGAGTAACTCATCTGGTTAATCATTTTTCACCCATTAATCCTAAATAAATATTATCCAATTCTTTTGAGAATTTTGACATGCTAAACTTACTAACAACTGTGTTATATAGTTCAGTACTGTAATGATCCAATCTTTGAGCATCTTGACTTAACTCAAGAATTTTTTCCGCCAATTTGAAATGGTTCAATTGCAATGGGAGTTGCAGTTTTTGAGTCTTTGGGTTAACAACACACTCAGGCAATGGCACCATATCAGCCGAAGCCTCCAAATGCACAATTTCAGTTGGAGTCATAAGCTCTCCCGAAACTCCATGCTTAATAATCTCTGGAATTCCATCTACATTAGTCGCCAAGACAGGAACTTTATGAAGACCAGCCTCGAGGCAAACATTTCCAAATGGCTCTCTAATTGATGGAACTACAAGTAAGTTTATTTGATTAAAAAAACTATGCAAATCATTAATGCGGCCTAAAAAAGTTATATTCTTATAATTGTCCGCTTGTTTCTTTGATGTTTTAAACAGGGGTCCATCTCCAGCAATCTTAAGATTTATATTAGACAATTTGGGGTTTTTTATCGCGTCTATCAATACATGAATCCCTTTTGGGCTGTCAATCCTACCAACAAATCCAACAGAAAAATCGTTTTTTAACTCTCTTTTTTGTATATTAGAGTTGATAACATTAAGTGTATTAATTCCGTTATTAATAACAGTAATTTTACCTTTTGGGATGTGAAACTTTTCTATCAGAATTGCTTTACTGGCTTTAGAATTAGAAAGAATCAAATCTGCCTTATACGCATTAAACCTTGTAATAAAACCAAACTTAGAAGGATGATTCCATGCTGTGCCTCGCTCATGAATAATAAGCTTGCGTGACGGGATGAATAATAAGAAAATTGCCACTTTGGAGCTCGACAAATTATTGTAAAAGTGAACAATTGTATACTTTGAAATAATATCAGCAATTAGTCGGATAAGATTAAAGATATTCCTTATGTCTAGCGCTTTGATATGAGAGTGATATTGACTGTCAATCTCTCCTAAAGTATATACTGTATGTTTAAAATTACTACTACTGGATTCAATGTATTCAGTAAAATTTTTTTGGACACCGCCAATCCCATTCAAACTTACAAAATGCGATACTCTGTTTTCGCCTTGATTCTTATTTTTAAATATCAAATTAATACATCCTCTATTATGGATAGCTCTTTCTTTATCCTTAAGTCCCAAGAAGAAATAAATTTTCTAGATTCGTTGTATACATTACTAGATAACTCTTCTCTTAACTCTGGATGATTAAACAAAAACACTATCGCATCAGAAACACTATTTTTTGATGGAGGATATTGAATTCGATAAACAGCCTTATTAGTCAATAATTTGTCTGTTTCAATATCAACATATGTGTCATTTTGTGAGCTTGGTATAATCATACATCTTCCAGAACTCATAGCCTCAAGGTTTGCATTTGTTAGGTTTGCTAATCTATTTGTAGATACATAAATATCTGCAATATTATGAAATTGAAATATTTCACTATGTGGAACTCTAGGTATTAAAGTAACTGAATTATGATCTTTTATTGCATTTTCAATTTTATAATATTCCTCCCCATGGCCAACTATTACAGCATGAAGATGGTTGTCTAATAGCTTATTGGCAATCTTGAAACCGTCAATAAAATCATATATACCTTTTATTTTTTCCAGTTTTCCCAAAAAAAGAATGATAAATTTATCCCTAGGTATTGAAAATTTCTCAAAAACATTATAATTTTCGATAGACTGCATATTATGATTTTCAACGCCATTAATCAGAGTATGAACAGGGGTATTTGGGTTAATAGCTCTTTCAATCCAAGGCTCAACTCCACTACCGTCCTGTGTGCACACAACCAATGAAAAAGGCGAGCTATAACACCACTTGAGAAATGCGTTTTTCACACCTTTTTTGTTTATAACATCTCTCATTGCTGGGTACACACCCATAACTCTAAATACAACCGGAACGATTCTTAATCTGGAAATAATCGCAGCTATATATAAATTTGCATTATCAGCATACATGCAACCATATTTCTTTCTGAAAAGCAAAACAATAACAGTTAAAATATGGAAAAATTCTTGGAGAAGTCTTCCAAGTTTTGGCAAATAGGTTAAATTAACAGCAGACAAAGCTATTACACTTGAATCAAATTTTTCAAAGTTAATCTTACTTAGGTATGGAATAATTAAATCTTTATTGTGCCTCTTTTGTGTAATCACAAGTTTAACGCTGTGACTTTCACTCCTGTTTAACGCATTAATCATTCGATAAATTGTCGGAACGCCTGTTGGGTCCCACATTTTTGACCTTATCGATGTTTCAAATCCATTAAACAATCTACACACATACAAAATTCTTAATTTACTCATAAATAGTGTACAAACCTCTTGTATCGATAATATATTTTTGGCCTATTTGTTTTCTTTTATACGTTTTAAATTCTTTATGATCAACCAGTACCACTACAATATCTGCCTTTTCAACCCCTGTTTTAAAGTCTACCAGAGTGGATGTTGCTTTTAATTTTTCTGGAAGGCTTGATATATTTGGTTCAACTATAAATAAATTTTTAACTTGATATTCACCAAGTGAAATAGCTATATCTAATGCTGGACTCTCTCTTAGGTCGTCAATATCTGCTTTAAAACTAAGTCCAAGACATGTAATACTAACATTAGACATACTTTTTCCAAGTTTATTAATGGCATCATCTACTTGTTTTAGCACGTAGTCTGGTTTGCTATCATTTACTTGTCTGGCGGTACGAATTAATTTAGCCTCGTTTGGTACTGAGTCCACAATAAACCATGGGTCAACTGATATACAATGCCCTCCAACGCCAGGACCAGGCTGCAAGATATCAACCCTAGGGTGATGATTGGCCAATTCGATTAAATCCCAAACATTAATATCAAGCTTGTTAGATATGATAGATAGTTCATTAGCAAATGCTATGTTGACATCTCTATAAGAATTCTCAACTAACTTACATAATTCTGCCGTTCTAGAATTGGTTAGAATACAATCCCCCTTAACAAATGATTTATATACATTGATAGCGTTTTCTGCACAAGCTGTAGAAATCCCCCCAACAACCCTACTATTTTTCTCTAACTCTTCCAGCGCTTTGCCTGGCAAGATACGCTCTGGACAGTATGCAATACTTACATCATAATCACTACTTTCTGATCCATATTCAGGAAAATATAGATCTGGTCTATTTAATTTTAACCTTTCTAAAATTTTTTCTGTTGTCCCAACGGGAGAGGTTGATTCCAAAATTATAATATCGCCTTTCTTGATAACAGGTGATATTGACTCAATAGAGGAATATATATATGAAATATCTGGCTTAAAATTTCCTTTAAATGGTGTCGGAACAGCAATAATAAAAACATCTGAATTTTCAGCAGTAGTTGTGGCTCGAAGACACCCATTTTCTACTACCTCTCTTGTAATGCTCTCTAGTCCAGGTTCGACAATATGCACACTTCCTGAATTCACAGTTTCAACAACTTTCTGGTCAATATCCAACCCAACAACATTGTTGCCCTTTGAGGCCAAAATCGCTGCCGTTGGTAAACCAATATATCCTAAGCCAACAATTGTAATTTTCATCCAAAATACCTCTTAACTATATTGCTTATTCTAACGCTTGATAAGCCATCTCCATATGGGTTTACCGCTTGTGACATTTGTTTATATAGGCCATTATTAGTTGACAATAGTGTATTTACAGTATCAACTATCGTTTTAGCATCTGTTCCAACTAATATGGCAGTGCCTGAAGAAATAGCCTCTTTTCTTTCAGTAGATTCTCTCATTACCAGTACAGGCTTTCCTAAACTTGGCGCCTCCTCTTGTATTCCTCCACTATCGGTAAGAATTAAATATGAATCACTCATAAGTTTTACAAAAAACATATAATCCATAGGCTTGATAAGAAAAATATTATCAACCCCAGATAAAATTTCATGTGCAACCTGTTTAACATTTGGATTAAGGTGTACAGGGTAAACTATATTGACGCATGGGTTTTGTTTTGCAATTTCAAGTAATGCCGTAAAGATACTCTTAAAACCATCTCCAGTATTTTCTCTACGATGAGCGGTAACTAGTATGATACTGGATGAGTCGTTCTTATTATTTAAGAAAGACAACTGTTTTAATATTTCATTTGAATACTTAATTTTTTTAACTTTTTGCGCCATAACCATTAAAGAGTCAATTGCTGTATTCCCTGTTACAAAAATATTATCATCTTTAGTGTTTTCACGAAGTAAGTTGTCTCGTGCGCTTTCAGTTGGAGAGAAATGTAATTCTGCTATACGAGCTATTACTTGCCTGTTCATTTCCTCTGGAAATGGAGAATTAATATCTGAAGTTCTTAGTCCTGCCTCTACATGGGCAACTGGTATTCCAAGATAAAATGCTGCTAAAGCAGCAGACATTGCTGTAGTTGTATCTCCATGTACGATAGCAAGATCAGGTGATTCGTCTAATAATACTTTAGTAAGTTTTATCAAAATATTACTTGTAATATCTGAAAGACTTTGATTATGTGTCATTATATCTAGATCATAATTTGGAACAATATCAAAAACTTTGAGAGTTGAATCTAACATTTCTCTGTGTTGCCCAGTAACACACACCTTTACGCAAAAGGTTTTTTTTAATTCATTAATAACCGGAGCCATTTTAATTGCTTCGGGGCGTGTTCCAAAAACCACAATAATTTTCTTCATACTACATCCTTATGACTTTTTATCCAAATCATATATCCTAGATAATTCTTTTGGGTCAAGGCAACTTAAGCGACTCTTTTCTAAAAATTCCAAGCAAAATTTGATACATGTCTTTACCTCTATTATTAAACCTAAATTCGCATTCTTTAAGGTGTAAATTAAACATCTTTTTATCCATACCTTTAAACTTTACTAGCCTTGTTTTGGCATAACCCCAGAATGATTCAATTCCATTTATGTGAGAGTTTCCTCTCACAAACTCATTCTTACAATGGTGCACTCTAAAGTGCTTCTTATAGCCAAAATCTACTAAACCATTATACCCACGCCAACCATCAAAGTGAATAACACTACCAACATCTACTTCACCCTTAATAACCTTCTGCAGCACAGCTGCAGAGCAATCAGGAGCAATTTCAGTATAAACCTTACCTTGTCTTTTTAACAAGCCAAATACGATTGTTTTACCTCTGGCGCCACGGTCGCGTTTACCACGGACGCGCCGCACCCAAAGGGCAGACCCTGCGCCAAAACAACTTTCATCAACTTCGATCTCACCTTTAAGTGGTGATTGATCTTGGCAATATTTAAGGGTCAAGACAACTTAAGCATGTATAAAAACCTGTTAAAGTACCGTCATGACAATGAAAAACAAGTATGTAATTCGTTCACGTATTTCAGAGGCTAAATTTAGACAAATAATTTTGCTATTTTCTGAGGATTTGAGTGCAACTCAAATCTCTCATTTAACAGGACTAAGTAGACAAACAATTAATAAGTATTTAACTGCTATTAGACTTAGGATCTTACAGTTATCTTTACTTCAATCTGTCCCATTAGTGGGGCAGATTGAAGTTGATGAAAGTTATTTTGGCGCAGGGTCTGCCCTTTGGGTGCGGCGCGTCCGCGGAAAACGCGGCCGTGGCGCCAGAGGTAAAACAATCGTATTTGGCTTATTAAAACGAGGAGACAAGGTTTATACTGAGATTGTGCCAGATTGTAAGAGTGCTACTCTACAAAGGATTATCAAAGGCAAGACTAGTGTTGAGAGTGTTATTCATTCAGATGGATGGCGTGGGTATGTAGTGGCCTGACAAACTGTAGTGGCCTGACAAACTTGGACACAAAGATAGCCTTATAATACAAACTATAAGGAGGTCAATTAATGACACAAGTAAAAACCAGGAAACAGCGTGCGATGTTCACCGTTGAACAAAAGCTAGATTACGTTAAATTAATGGTTAACGAAGGTTACACCAATAAGCAAATTATTGAGATATCAGGCGCAGGCCCAACCGCTGTTGCTAGATGGAAGAAGCAATACCTAGCAGAGCTAAATGGCCAAACACCAGCAACTGGTAAGGCAATGACACCAGAGCAGCAAGAGATTCAATCACTTAAGAAGCAGTTATGGCGTGCTAAACGGGATAACGAGATATTAAAAAAGGCAACAGCCTTATTCGCTATGGACAATCAGTAAGCAATATGATTACCAAGCTAAACAAGGCTTGCCAACAATACAATGTACAAGAGCTTTGTGATTTATTTGATCACGCTCGTAGTAGTTATTACTACCAGTCAAGAGACAAGCCAATGGATGACGACACCAAAGCCATTATTAAATCAATGAAGCAAATCTCTCTTGAGACAGGATACACTTACGGCAGAAGACGCTTACAGCGTCAACTAAACAGTGAAGGTTATCAAATTGGTATCCACCGCACTACGACATTAATGAACAAAGCTAATATTAAGGCCATACGGCCTAAAAAGCGTCATTATTATCCTAACA
>Ga0209992_10001477_pt1 | contig 24613 bp, 22 predicted proteins | sample 2SBtaG_2_FD_182564 | JGI IMG/M metagenome (GOLD analysis project Ga0209992, IMG submission 182564) | Deep subsurface microbial communities from Kolumbo volcano to uncover new lineages of life (NeLLi) - 2SBTROV12_ACTIVE470 metaG (SPAdes)... | ecosystem: Environmental > Aquatic > Marine >... | reverse complement strand
ACAGGAATGAAAACATTGTCAAAAATGGACTATGTTTTAATTCTTAATTTTGACATCATACTAAAAAAAGATTCTGTAAGAAAGATGCTATCAGTCTTTGACTCCCAATCAAACATTGCTGCAATAGCCCCAAAAATGTATCTATATGACCATCCGGGATATTTTGATTCAGTAGGAACGGTTGTTCATCCAGGACTAATAGCAGCAAACAGGGGTATTGGTCAACCAGACATAGGTCAATTTGATAAATCTGAACCAATTTTTGGATCATGTTTTGGATGCACTCTAATGTCAACTCGAGCATTCAAAAACGTTGGAGCCCTTTGGGAAGATTTTTTTCTTTATTATGAAGATGTTGACTGGTGCTGGAGAGCAAGGCTGAAAGGATGGATATTCATGACGGCTCCATCAGCAAAAATTATTCACCACCACTCATTTTTACTGAAAAATGAACCTTCTATTTTTAAATATCACTACATACAAAGCAACCTACTCCTTTCTATCGTTAGACTTTTAGAACCAATGAAAGCATTTAAAGAATTAGGAAAAAGAACCAAACAGCTCATCAACAGGGCAAGACTGGAAAAAGGAATGAGAAAAGCAACCTTTTATTTGTTTGCAAGATTCTTAAAACTTCTTGTTCCAGCATTGATTTCAAGGTTCAAAATACAAAAAACAAGAACTGTAAAAGATTCAGTTTTATTTGGATTTTCAGAAGGACACTCAAACTGCTTTTCAGATACAGAATACAAACCTCTTGAAAACAATCTTCCAAAAACCCTTGCGCTTTATCAGAAATGGACATTAACATTTTTGGAAAAAGACAAAAGGAGAGCAAATGAATCATCAAAATGAATTCAAAAAATTACTAGAAAAGGAAGCCAAATTCTGGGCTCACTTCAATGAAGATGCACTTAAAAAAGGGATTCCCCATTGGCTTGATCTTCAAAATGCTATACCTATAAAAAGAAGACCCTACAACCCCTTCAATGATTCAAGGATTGAAAAAATAATAAGAGGTGATATCAAAAAAGAATTCTTAGATTCCGCAGGAAGCTTAAACTCTAAAAAAAACAAAGATAAAAAAGCTCTTGATTTTGGCTGCGGAATGGGTTGGCTTTCACTTGAGCTCTCAAGAAAAGGTTTTAAAGTAGATGGCTTTGATCTTGCGCAGAGAAGCATAGATATTGCAAAAAAATATTCAAAAAAAATGGATCAAAAAATCAACTACCAAGTTGCAGATTTGAACAATTACAAGTTTAAAGAAAATTTTTATGACGTTATCGCAATATGGGATGTCCTTCATCATCTTGTAGAGCCTGAAGTTGTTCTAACAAGACTAAAAAAATCACTTAAAGCTGGTGGCAAAATCCTAATCTTGGATCATTTAGGCTTTGATGAAAAAAACGAGAAGGTCGTGAAGATGTTAATGAACACACTTCCTGCAAAATTCTCTCATCTAATATATCGAGTCAAAAGAAAATTGAAAATTGAAAACAAGGGACAAAAACCTCAAACAATAGAAGATGCCCCTTTTGAACATTGTTCTGAAAACAAAATTCTCCCAGCCATTAAAAAAATATTAAAAAATTCAAAAATAAAAGAAAGGCTTCCCATCGCAATACATCTAGCACATCATCATGAAGTTCCTGAATTCTTAACAGAGCCCGTATGGAAATTTGTAAAAAAAATTGATAATAAAATGCTAACAAATGGCGCAAAAGGAGAATACATCTCCGTCATTTGGACCAAAGATATAAAATAGTCTTAAGACTATTTTGAAAAAGGAGGTTCAAGACAATGAACATTTATTTAATTTTAGCAAGTTTAATTCCAAATATCACTGTTGATCTTATACAGGAAGAAAAACAAATTTTTACCAGTTACAGACCTCAAAGATTTGAATTAAACGATTCTCCCTCAGAGGATCTTTTAGCAGAGCCGACATACATCTTTAATCCCATGTATGCAACATTGAAATTAGGACAAGATCCAAGAAATGCCCCCAAAGCTATAAAAATCTGTTCAGAAGATCCAAATTTTGAAGAAATAAAAGAAATGCTAAATTCAAATATCGAAGAAATAGAAAAAGAAAAAGAAAAAGAAGATAAAGAATTTGAAAAAAAACAATCAAAAGATAAAGAAGAAATTAAGTCAAAACCAGATGAGAAAAAACCCTTGAAGCCTAATCTAGAAGAAAAGAAAAAAATAAAAGAAGCTGCAGAACTGGAAAAAACAAAAAAAGGAAAAGAAGATGAAGGGACAAAAGAAGAAGAAATAAAAGAAGAAAAACCAAAAAATTCCAAAAAATCAGATTTAATTCAAGATTTAATAGATTGTAGGAACGAAAATCAAAATCATGAAGAAGACAACAGCATAACAATCGTTCTTGACTCAGAAATTTTTCACTCTTCAGATTCCGAAACTATCAAAAATATGTGTTTGGAAAAAATCCAACCGACATTGCTTGATGAAGATTCAGCACTAGTGACCCTTAGGGAGCTTAATAAGGATCTTGAGTCAGAAGAAGACAAAGAAAGGTCAGCAGAAATTGAAAAAATTATTAACTGTAGAAAAGAAAATGCAACCGACTTTGATGATGGGTGGTTCAATGAATTCGAATCAAAAATTTATATTGACTCAAACAATGATAATGATTTAACTAACGATGGTGATGGCTCATGGGTTTCTAGATCCTCTAGAACATTTAACACAGAAACAAATGTGAGTCTTGAATATCGAGAATCAGATGATGTTTTTTCATACAAAGTCAAATGCTACAAACTTAACACTGTGGTAAAAGGAAAGGATTCGGTCTTGTGTTATCGTTGGAACAATAAGTCAGGAATAATAAACTTAAACAATGAAAAATACAAAATAGCCTTGGCTGATGACAATACGGATGGCCTTTTTAACGATCTAAACAATATTTCATTTGCAATAGACAGAGATCAAGATGGAAAGTTGAATGGTTCTACATCATCAGCTGAAGGGTACAAGGGAAATCAGTTGTTTGAATTTGGGGGAACATCCTGGGCTATAGATTCAATAAACGAAAGTGGTACAAAGATAGTTTTAAAAGAATCCGAAAAAAAAGCACCAGACAAACCTTACCTAAGCCCTGGAAATAAATCCCCAAACTTTTCATTCATATCCCACAGCGGTAAAAAAATATCATTGGAGAAGATGAAAGGGAAAGTTGTTCTTGTTGATTTTTGGGCAACCTGGTGTGGCCCTTGTATAAGAATGGCTCCCGAAATACAACAGCTTTACAATGAATTAGAAGGACCAAATTTTGTAATGCTTGGAATTAGCCTTGATTCAGATGAAGAAAAACTGAATAAATACCTTGAAGAAAATCCTGAGATGAGATGGGAAGAGCATTTCGATGGAAAAGGTTGGGATAATGAAATATCTGAATTGTTTAGGGTTAATAGCATTCCAACAATGTACCTAATCGACCAAAATGGAATGATAGTTAAGCAAAAAGCTTACCCCAGTTTGTCAATTAAAGATGACGTACAAAAACTTTTGAAGGAATACAAGAAAAAGAAGAATCGTGAAAACGGTTTCTTGTTTTAGAATCGACTTTCATGCCAAACAACTTTAGAAAAGGCGACCTAGTAAAACTTGAGTCTGGCGACCAAGGAACTATAGAAAATTGGAGAGTTCATTTGGATGGTGCAAAATGGTTCTTTTACTACACAATAACAAATTCTTCTGGAAACACTGAGGTTAGAGAGGATCTTATAAGTCTCCCTCCTGAATTGCTTGAAGCAAGAATAAAGGAAGAAGAAGAACAAAAGAAAGAAAAGTTTAGAACAGAAAAATACAACGCAACTGTAGTTAGCGTTAAAAGCACCCATGAAGACCTAGCTGTTTTCAGAGTTGAGCCGGATGGAGACAAAGCAACCTATGAACCCGGACAATATACGACCCTTGGGCTTTACAGTTTTGAAAGCAGGCTTGAAGGAACACAACAAGAAGAACCTAAACCAGAATTTGATACATTTGTCCAAAGAGCATATTCAATATCTCACAGAATTCTTGATGACGATACTGGGGCTCTAGTTGAAGCTGGAAATGATGATTTTTTTGAATTTTACATAGTTTTAGTTAGAGACAATGGTGAAGGAAATCCTGCTCCTGGATTAACTCCAAGGCTTTTTGAAATGAAAGAAGGTAGCCGAATACACATAGGGAAGAAGGCAGTTGGTCACTACACATTGCATCATGTAACTGACTCTACAAAAACAATAATCCTTGGTGGAACAGGCACGGGAGAAGCTCCTCATATGGCAATGATTGCAAAACTACTTTCAAATGACTACAAGGGTGATATTGTTTGTTTGGAGGTTTGTAGGTCTAGCGCAGATTTTGGATATTTTGAGACACATAAAAAACTTATGAAAGAACATTCAAATTACAAATACATTGGTTTAGCAACGAGAGATCCCGAAGTTAAAGAAAAAGTATATATTCAAGATTACATATCCAAAGGAATGCTTGATGACCTACTTGGATACAAGCCAGAACCAGAATCTTCACAGTGGTATTTTTGTGGAAATCCAAAAATGCTTGGAGTCCCAGTTAAAGACAAAGAAACAGGTGAAGAAAGTTATCCGAAACCTTTAGGTGTAATTGAAGTTCTTGAAGGCATGGGTCACAAAGCTGACAGAGGTGTTAAAAAACCTGGAAACATCCATTACGAAGAGTATTGGTGATCTAGGTTAAAATGAAGCCAGGAGGCAAAAATGAAAAAAAACTTTATTAAACTATCCATAATCCTTGCTATATTTTCCTCACATCAAAGCCTTAACGCTAATGATTTAACTTTTGCTACTTCGGTAGGGGATGAAACTGCTACGGTTTCATTCATAAATTTTGCGATATCCGAAAATACAAGTTTGAATTTTTCAACCCTTGATGATAGTTTTGATTCACATGAGTACACAAATACAATTTTCGACTTTACTTACATGTATTCTGAATCTTTAGGATTGAAATTTGGAAGTTGGTCCCCTGAGTTTGATACAACGCAAGAAAATGCAATAACAATTGGAACTGTTTGGAATTCAGGGAATTTATTTCTTGGCCTTGACTACTACACTGGAGACAATATTGATGGAACTTCATTTACAGCACAGTACATAGCTCCAATATCCGAGCAAAGCTCAATGTGGTTTTGGCATGGACAAGGATGGGAAGATGGAACTGGAAATGGAAGCATGATTGTTCCTGATACAACAATGATTGGATGGGATTACATGTATTCGGATTCAACAACAATTTCTTTCGTTTGGAGAAGCATTGATTTCAATCTTGGTACTGCTGGTTCTACAAGTGGACCTTGGATTGGGTTTAACTTTTCTTTTTAAACAACTGTTCAAAGTTGAACAAAAAAATTAAGATAAACTGTGATCTTGGCGAATGTTTAGACTCAAGCCCTGACAAAGATTTAATGCCATTAATCGACATGGCAAATATTGCCTGTGGCGGACATGCAGGAAATGATTCAAGTGTAACCAAAACAATCAAACTTGCATCAGAAAACAAAGTCAAAATCGGAGCACACCCAAGTTACACTGATAAAGAAAATTTTGGACGAATCAGCCAATACTCTAACGAAAAAAAACTTTTTGATGATATTTACAAACAAATCAAAAACTTTAAAAAATTATGTTTAAAAAATAATGCTGATTTTAAATATGTAAAACCTCATGGCGCACTGTATCATGACATGATGCACAAAAAAAATATCCTGGATGTGATTGTAGAAGTTGTAAAAAAAATTAATTTAAACCTCGAACTAGTTGTTCAGGCTGGAATAAAAAAAAATGAATTTGAAAAATTTTCGAAAAAGAAAAACATTAAATTTTTATATGAGGTTTTTGCTGACAGAGCTTATCAAGGGATGAATATGATTCCAAGAACAAAACCAGGAGCAGTTTTTAATAATTCCAAATCAATCATTCAGCAATATAAAAAATTTGAAACCATTGACAAGATGAAAATTCATACAATTTGCTTCCATGGAGATAATCCAAGTTCAATAAATGCATTAAAAAAAATAAAAAATGCATAAAGTTATACCTGCGGGAGAAAATTCGATTCTGATTTATTTTGGAAAAGAAATAGACTCAAGCCTGCCTGCAAAAATTAAAAAATTTTCCGAAGTTTTGGAAAAAAAATTTCCTAATTTTCTAATTGAAACAATACCCTCCTACACAACACTGCATATAACTTACAACCTAGATCTTTATAAAAAAAAATATAACGAACTTATTGAAGAAATAAAAAAAATACCCGAAAACAAAACAACTATCAAGTCTAGGTTGATAAATATTCCTGTATATTACGGTTTTGAAGTTGGATTAGACCTTGAAACAATTCTCAAAGAAAAAAAAATAACTTTAGATGACTTTGTAAAAATACACTCGTCTAAAGAATACCTTGTACATGCAGTTGGCTTTAGTCCTTGTTTTGCATTTCTGGGCAAGGTTGATAAAAAAATACAAAAACCAAGATTAAAAACCCCAAGAGTTGAAATTTCAGCTGGAAGTGTCGGTATCGCAGAAATGCAAACAGCAGTGTATCCGATAAATTCTTCGGGTGGTTGGAATATTGTTGGGAAAACTTTTTTAGACATGTCGCTAAAGAATCCTCTAAATATTTCAAAATTCAATATAGGTGATCGTGTGAAGTTTAACCCTATAGATAAAAAAACTTTTATTCAGAATGGTGGGAAATTATGAGCTTTAAGGTAATAAACCCTGGATTCTCTTCAAGCATTCAAGATTATGGTCGAATTGGATATAAGAAATACGGGTTGAATCAAGCTGGACCAATGGATGAAATAGCATATTGTGAAGCCAATCACCTTTTAGAAAACAATTTCAACAATGCTGTAATTGAGATAGCTTTTGGAGGTCTTGAAATAAAGGTTGAAGCTGAAACCTCCATATCTGTAACTGGTGCAGATTTAGACTTTGAGGTAAATAATAAAAAAATACCTATATGGAAAAACTTACAAGTCTTCAAGGGTGATGTATTAAAGTGGAAAAAAGCTGTAAAAGGAACCTATTCTTACCTAGCGGTTAAAGGAGGTTTTCAAACAGGTATTTTATTTGGTTCAAGATCAACAAATATACGTGAAAACATTGGAGAAAATCTGAAAAAAAATGATATATTAAAATTCAAATCTTCCAATTTCCCAATATCAAGATCTTCTAAAAATATCCCTAATTACGAAAAAAAATCATTGAGAATTATGCCAACTTGTCAATTTCAAAAATTTACAAATTCTCAAAAAAAAGCATTCTTCAATCAAGGTTATACGATAAGCAATCTCGCTAATAGAGCTGGATGTCGCTTGACTGGAAAACCAATCATGTTAAAAAAATCTAAAATGATATCTGAAGGGATGAGTTGTGGAAGCGTCCAAATATCAAATGATGGCTATCCAATAGTATTAATGAAAGATGCTCCTACTATAGGTGGCTATCCAAAAATTGGGACAGTTTTTTCATTAGATTTATCTTTCCTTTCTCAAAAAAAACTAAATGAAAAAATATATTTTGAACCAATTGATATCGAAGAAGCTCAATCAAAAAGACTCATCTTCAATAAACATTTTAAAATTCACCTATAAAAGCATTAAATAGAAATCATCTTCAGAAATGACTTTTACACCTAGGCTTATTGCTTTTTTTTCCTTACTCCCACCACCAACACCTTTTATCAAATAATCTACTTTTGATGAAATTCCTGATGAAAAATTCCCTCCTTCCTTTTCGACAACCTTCTTCATTTCAGCTCTAGACTTGCTTAATTTACCAGTAACAACAATACTTAAACCAGAGAGAACTCCTTTTACAGACGCCTCAGACAAAGGAAGTCCGCATTCTTGCATTTTTGATAATTCCTTTAAAAATTCTGGATTTGAAAAATTTTTTACAATATTTTTTGCAGTTTGCAAACCTATTCCTTTTATTTCTAAAAGATCTGAAAGCTCTACATTGAATAACTTCTCTATAGAGTGATTAAAATTTTGTAAAAGAAGTTTAGAAATTTCAGATCCAACAAGTGGGATTCCCAAGGAGGTTAAAATCTTAGAGCAATTAGCATTTTTAATAGAATCCTTTATCCCGTTTAATATATTCTGAACCGAAACATCTCCCCAATTTTCAAGATTTTTCCATTCCTTCTCATGTCTTTCTAGTAAAAAGAAATCCGAAAAACTTCTAACCCATCTCTTTTCGATCAAGAGTTTTATTGTCTTTTCAGAAACCCCCTCAATATCCAATCCGGACTTGCTAACAAAATATTTAAATTTCTCAAAATTTATCAAATCTTCATTTGGGTTTTCGCAATAGAGGAAAACTCCATTTTCATCAATTCTTGTATCTGACCCGTTCCAAACTTTTGGATATTTAAAAAAATCATTTCCAGAATCAGCAACTTTTCCAACAACCTGCGGAATAACATCTCCAGCCCTTTGAACCTCAACAGTATCTCCAGGAGCGAGATTTAAAGATTTAAAAAGCGAATAATTATGTAGTGAAGCATTTGAGACCTTAACTCCACCTAGGTCTATTGGCTTTAATTTTGCAACAGGGGTAAGTATCCCAGTTCTCCCAAGCTGCCATTCAATATTTTCAATTTCTGTTAATGTTTTATTGGCTGGAAATTTTAAAGCTAATGCCCATCTGGGGTGATGGGAGGTGCTTCCTAAAACATCTCTGTATTCTTTTTCATTAACTTTAACAACAACACCATCGCAATCAACATCTATCTCACTTCTCATTTTTAATATTTTCTTGTAATATTCTTCAATTTGCTCTTTTGAACCCAAGACCCTATTTGAATCAACGTAAAAACCCATTTTTTTCAAAACATCCATAGACTCTGAATGAGTATTCAACACCTCTTCACCAAAAATAGGCATGTCATAAAAAAATGCAAAAAGAGGTATTTTTGCTGTATGTGAAGGGTCTTTTGTTCTTAAGGCGCCAGCAACAGTATTTCTTGGGTTAGATCTAATTTTCTTTCCCAGCCTTGCTCTATTGTCATTCATCTCTTTGAAAAAAGAATTCTTAATAACTATCTCCCCTCTCACAAGAACTGATTTTTTAGTTTTTATTTTCAAGGGAACATTTTTGATTGTTTTCACATTTGCAGTGATATCTTCTCCTATTGCCCCATCCCCCCTTGAAAGAGCCCTTGTCAACAAACCGCCTTCATACTTTAGAGAAAAACCTACACCATCAAGCTTTAACTCCCCGATGAATGAAAACCCCTTCCCCACACTCTTTTCAACTCTTTCATTGAATTTTTCAACCCCTTCCAGTTCTTTGCTATTGTTTAAAGATATCATTGGAACCTCGTGCTTGAAGGTTTCCCTGTCTCCAACAATAGAATTTCCTACTCTGAATATTGGGGCATAAGTTGGAACTTTATGTGTATTTTCAACATCTATCTTTTTTAACCGATTGAACAAGCTGTCATAAAGACCATCTGCAACCAAGGGCTTTGAATCAACGTAATAAAAGTAATTTAAAAAATCTAAAACCTCACAAAGAAAAATAATTTCTTTTTCTAAATTTGAAGAAAATGAACCTTTTTTCCATTTTTTTATTTCAGATAAATAAAAAACTATCTCTTTTTCCGAATAAAAATCTATCATAAAAAAATGCCCAGGGAGGGACTCGAACCCTCACGCCCAATAATGGGCACATGGCCCTCAACCATGCGCGTCTACCAATTCCGCCACCTGGGCAAAAACTAAGACAAAGGTTGTAAAAAAGCCATCAAAAGACTACTAAAAACAAAAAGAACTGCAACCCTTTTTGTCCAAACCTTTAAAGACTCTTCAGAACCCAAGCCTCTTTGAGAAGACGAAGATGAAGAACCTTGCCCAAATAAACCCATAACACCTTGTTCTTTTTGTGTTTGTATAAGTATCAAAACAATCAAGCAAACGCTAATCAAAATATGTACTGCTAAAAGAATATCCATATCGCTAATCCCTCAATTCTAACCTCCAATAGTCTCGTATATCTTTTATTAACTTCCTAGCCTTAGGAACAACAGATTTTGAAGACATTCCAGCATGTTCAGCAAGAACGAGAACGATTATTGGTTTTTTCAAATCCTCAGAAACCTGAATATCTCCATATCCAACAAACCATCCATGAGGCAAAAGAGAATCATTTCCCGTTTGTGCAGTTCCTGTTTTTGCAGACATTGTGACCCCTTCAACTCTTGTCCAGTCATCATCAATCAAGGTTCTTGCTGCCGTGCCTTCCGAAACGGCAATCTCTAAACCGAGCCTAAGGGTGTCTAACGTAGAACCGCTAAAAGAAAAATCCAGATGTTTTTTATCTTGATCCATCTCCCCTATCCTTTTCACAAGCACCGGAGACACCCTGGATCCTTTTGCTATTGCCTGATAAGCAGAAAAAACCTGTATTGGAGTAACCAATAAAGACCCTTGTCCAATCATCATATTGACAGTATCACCTCCATACCAAGGCTCACCCATGTTTTCCTTCTTCCAAGAATTATTTGGAATCAATCCAGAAGATTCGGCTATAGGCAATCCGACCTTTGAACCAAAGCCAAATTCAAATGCTGCATTTTGTAAAATTTTCGGATCTCGATTCCAACCAGGAACTTCCATTGCCAAGTAATAAAAACTTTCATTGCAGGAATAAGCCAAACTGTCAACCATGTCCAGAACACCTAAACCATCCTTATTCCATCCGCGGAAAACTTGATTTCCAACCTGAACAGCTCCATTGCAGTTATACGTTCTTGAAGGATCTACATTCATATACTCCAATGCTGCAGCCGCTGACACAACTTTAAATGTTGAAGCAGGTGGGTACAAGCCTTCAGTAGCTCTGTTGACCAACTCACTCCTGTTAGAAAAACCGGGAACATCTTCCCATCTTGATGACATGTAACCCTCAGGAGAATAACTTGGTCTGCTAACCATAGAGTATACCTCGCCTGTAAAAGGGTCTCCAACAATAACAACACCTGTAATTTCTTCGCCGGTTTCAGGGTCTTCCAATATCTCCCATGAAAACTTCTGAATTGGAAGAGAAAGTGAAAGGTATATATCCTCACCATTTACAGCATCTCTTTTGCTTAAGACTTCATTTTCATCATAATAGCTGTCAGGCAGGTCTCTAAAAAGAATCTCCCCATTCTGACCCCTTAAAGTTGTTTCATAGACCATCTCTATTCCACTCGCTCCCAAGCGTTGAAGGGGTGCATACCCATGCCCCAAAAGAGCATCTTCATCCATGTCATCCAATATCCTTGTATAACCAAGAACCAAACTGAAAAGCCTTCCGTAAGGGTAATACCTGACCAGGCTTTCTCTTACCTCTAGATCCTCTTTAAGATCCGTTTTCAGGCTCTGAAGGGTTGTTAAATCAACATCCAGATACCAGCCAGCCCTTTTTTCAAAATCATTAAGACTGAAATCTTCAGGAAGCCTAACATCAATTGACAACCTATTTCCAGCTAAAATCTTGCCATCTCTATCAAAAATCACCCCTCTTTCAGGGTATAAAGTTTTTTTTCTATAAATTTTATTTTCATATGCTTCTTTTAAATCATTATTGTTTTGAATCGAAAAACCTTTATATGCTAAAGCAAAAAAGGAAAAGACAATCAACACCTTTATTAATTTCATTTTCTATCAAACATCCACAAAACAGCAAAAGACCTTAGAACATCCAAGCTTGAACCTGGAAGGTTAAAAAAACCATAAATAATTTTATTTGTTAAAAATACAAAAAACAAAACAACAAAGAACTTCAAATAAAAATTTATCCCTGATTCCTTTTTATCAATAATCAAAAGCATCCAGGAAAACAACAAAACAAAAAGAAAAAAATAACTTCCAAAATGCATGTCTAAAAAAAATATGCCAAGAATACCCATAAAACTAAACACATTGCTCTTACCAAGAGTCCAGCAACTCAAAGCTAAACCCCATGAAAGATAAGAACTTCCTAATAAAAAAAATGTAACCAGTATATCCATCAGTTAATATTTTTAAAATGTTTTCCTTTTGAAAGAATGTCAATTTGTCTAGAGGAAGTATTTCCAAGCAATGAAGCCCAAATATTCAAACCATCATCTAAAACTATTTTAGCGATGTAAAAACTTTCCGAACTTTCAGAAAAAAACAACAACCTATCTCCATTTTTTATATTGACTTTATCAACAGCAAACCAAACTTTCATATTTTGAGAACCCTTTCCTTCGAGCATAACAAGTTCCCATGTGCTTTCTAAAAATGCAGCAGTCCACTCTCCTTTTTTTGTCGGAAATATCAATTTACGATTTTCAATCCTTCCAAGATAATAACCATTCCCATCAATGGCAATTGACTCCTTTTCAACCTCTTCACTCAAGTAAGGCAGCTTTGCCTCACTTGACCATTTTTTCAAATCCCTTACTGCCAAGCCCTTAGTTTTCCTTATCAAAGCAGGGGATATTTTCAATTCAGAAGGAACTTCTTGGACAAAATAAAAGACCAAGAGAATTAAAAAGAATCTTATTTTTTCCATACTAAAACCACATAAGAATTAAAATTTGAAACTTTTAAAATATTTTCTTGACTTAAACCAACACTCCAATCCCAAGGAAGGCCTTGATTGTCTCCTATCGTGAACCATTCAGAGTCAGATTCCAAAAAATCAACCTCCGTAAGGAAAACTTCTTTATTGTCTCCTTTTGCAACAGCTGTCCTCCCTAATATTTCTGAATGGACACCGATTGAAACGTCTTTGTTGACCAAGGACTTTATATAAACAAAATGAGGGCTACTATAAGATCCAACCCCTATGACTGTATTTGTATTTTTATCTAAAACCAAAATTTTCGAATGCTCGTCTCCTAGGTCGATTTTTTTCTTTGTATAAAACCACCCTTCTGTATTTTTACCACTGTTTATTATTAAAGGTTTTGCAAACGAACAATCTATCAAATCCCCTGAGGCTTCAATTGAACAAGAACCGCTTTTCAACCACTTTAATGAAGATATCGGGTCAAAAAACAGACTGACTGGTTTAAAAAAGTAAGAAAAAATTAGGAAAAGGCATAGAAGCAAAAAAACATGATCAAAACTTTGCCCCCTTTTTCTTGTTTTTAAAATCTTAGATGTCGTCAACAAATGAGAATTTATTCCTGATTATCTACTGTTAACATGCTGATCCATCATTATTTCCAAACCCTTGATCACAGCATTATCAGGGTCTTTGACACAGCTTACTGGAAGTTCAGTCAAATCCTCTACTCTCTGATCTAGTCCTTGAAGTTTTGAACCACCACCAGCAAGATGGACACCGTCTCTATAAACATCTTCAGCCAATGCTGGAGGTGTCAACTCTAAAGTGCCTAGTATATTATTGATAATTTCGTTTACAGGAGGCTTTAAAGCTTCAACAATATCATCAGGAGTAACCTCTCTTCTTGAAGGTCTTCTCTTTTGTAAGTCCTGGCCAGTAATCTCCATTGGCTCTTGGTCCTCTAAAGGAATAGCCCCTCCACATTGTTTTTTGATCTGTTCAGCCTGTGCTAAAGAAATATCAAGATCTTTATTTTTTCTAATGAAATCCCTTATAGATCTATCCATGGCATCACCAGCAACCCTGACTTTCTTCTTAACAACAATAGCACCATTTGAAATAATTGCTATATCTGTTGTTCCTCCACCTATATCAACAACCATACGCCCTTTAGGTTCGCTCACTTTCAAACCTGAACCTATTGCAGCAGCAAAAACCTCATCAGTTAATTCAGTCTCTCCAATCCCCGCATAGGCTCCTAGCTCAAAGTATGCATTCTTATGAACATCATCCGTATCAACTGGAACACCGATGATTGCCCAATTAGAAGGAGCGGATAACGCTCTAAACCTTGTATCGGTTACCTCTTCCATAAAATAACGAAGCATTTTTTTAGCAAGCTCCAGGTCGTTTATTGTGCCTTCCCTCATCGGTCTTCTAGCTTGAACATCTGAACCTGTTCTGTCCAACATTGTTGCAGCTTCAGAACCAGCTGCTTTAACTGCTCGTGTTATTGTGTCAACAGCAACAACAGAAGGCTCATTAACCACGACACCTGCACCATATTCTGCAATTATGAGGTTTTTTGTTCCGAGGTCTATAGCGAAGTCTCTACCTCTAGAGAACTTCCTAGAGACCTTTGATATGAACTCTTGAATTCCTGCCAATTATCTAGCTGCGTCGTATGTTGCTCTTGGAATCTTTATCGTGACAACGGCAGCACCTTTTTTCAAATCAATCTCCATTTCATACATGAAAGGAACGTCCTTTCCTCCCATTCCCATTGAAGGAGGCTTAACGCCAATTTTGTACTTTTGCCAAGGGAATTTGTGCTTTCCCTTTGCATTCGGATCAGCAGGATCATAAGAGTAAAGACCTCTGTCGTTACTTTGCGTATACCTTATGATAGTGCCATCCATTTCCATAACGGTGACTCCACAATAACCACACATAAACGCGAGTGAACCGTCATCGTTAACAACCTCAATCTTTCCTGATATAGTGCCCGTCAATTTACCTTTGAGCATCTTGCATGAAGAAAAAGGGATAAGAAAAAGAACAAGAAGAAGAATTTTTTTCATTTTGTTTACCTCCAAGATTTTCTTAATTATAGATGAAAATCAAGATTATACAAACTCAATTCCCTGGGCTAAAGGCAATTCTTTTGAATAGTTGATAGTGTTTGTCTGTCTTCTCATATATGCTTTCCATGAATCAGAACCTGCCTCTCTCCCTCCACCAGTATCCTTCTCCCCTCCAAAAGCTCCTCCAATTTCCGCGCCTGAAGTTCCTGTGTTTACATTTGCCAAACCACAATCAGAACCAAAACATGAAGTAAAAGCCTCAGCCTCTTTCATGTTTTCTGTAATAATCGAAGAAGAAAGACCTTGTGGAACGCAATTGTTGAACTTAATCGCATCATCAATATTTTTAATCTTCATGATGTAAAGAATTGGAGCAAAAACCTCATGAGACATTATTGGTAGATGCTTTTCAACTTCAATAATTGTTGGTTCAACAAAATAACCATCCTTATCAAGGGTTTTTCCTCCTGAGATGATCTTTCCACCTTGTTTTTGTATTTCTTCAAGCGCATTCACATAATCATCTACAGAAGATTTTGAAACTAATGGCCCCATTAAAGTTTCATCATCTAAAGGGTTTCCAATTTTCACCTGGTCATACCCAGAAATCAACTTGTTCTTCAAATTCTCATAAATATCTTCGTGAATAAAAACCCTTCTAGTCGTCGTGCATCTTTGGCCAGCAGTGCCAACAGCCCCAAAAAGAATCGCCCTCGAAGCCAACTCCAGATCAGCTGATTTCATAACTGACATTGCGTTATTTCCGCCTAATTCCAAAATAGTTGAGCCTAGCCTTTCACCAACATCAACAGCAACTTTTTTTCCCATTGATGTAGAGCCTGTAGCGCTAATAAGGGGAACCCTTCTGTCACGCACAAGCGGAGAACCAACATTATTCCTATCTCCTAACAACAAACTTACGACTGGTCCAAAGCCATCTTTTTCCAAAACTCTTGCAGCAATCTTTGTTGTGGCAATTGCCGTCAAAGGGGTTTGCATGCTCGGCTTCCAAAGACAAACATCTCCACAAACCATAGCTAGAAATGCATTCCAGCTCCAAACTGCAACTGGGAAATTGAAAGCGGAAATGATTCCAACAAGCCCTAAAGGATGCCACTGTTCCATTAATCTATGTCCTGGTCTTTCACTAGCGATATTCAATCCGTAGAGTTGTCTGGAAAGCCCAACAGCATAATCTGCCATATCTATCATTTCCTGAACTTCTCCTTCTCCTTCGACACGAATTTTTCCCATTTCAAGAGCAACCAATGCCCCCAATTCCTTTTTATACTTTCTTAATTCCTCACCAATTCTCCTTACGTACTCACCCCTTGCTGGGGCAGGCAAGACCTTCCAGTCTTCAAAAACTTTAGTGCACTCATCCAAAACCCTTTGATAATCTTTATCATCACAGGTTTTAACTTTTGATATCAATTTTTCATCTGAAGGATTTAATGAATCTACAACATCTCCTCCTCCTTCAATCCAATAACCACAATACGCAGCTGGATTCAAATCTTCTATACCTAAGGTTTTTAACATTTTTTTTATTTCATCACTCATCTGAATCACTCTCCATAAAATTTGGTGAAAAACAACCATCTGAAATCTTCCTGACAACAGATGGGTACAGGCTATGTTCTTCTTTTAGGATTCTAGAAGATAACCGAGCTTCGTCATCTCCTTTCAAGACAGGAACTACGGACTGGTTTATTATTGGACCAGTGTCAATACCCTCATCAACCCAATGAACAGTGCAACCGGAATAAGGAAAGCCTGAACTCAAGACCCTTTCGTGAACATTTAAACCAGGAAAAGCTGGCAGCAAGCTTGGATGTATATTGATTATCCAGCCTTTCATAAAGTTAATCAACTTAGGACTAACAATCTTCATAAAGCCTGCCAAACAAACTAAATTTATTTTATGCTTTTTCAAAATCCCGATTGCATCTTCTTCCCAGCTCTTTTGAGAAAGGATCACAAAGGGGATGTTATTCTCTTTCGCATAATCAATCCCCAATGCAGATTCCTTATTGCTGATTAAAACTTTTATACTTGCAGATCCAAGATCTCCATTTCCCTCAGCATTCAAGAGCGATAAAAAGTTAGAACCTCTCCCGGATATGAAAACAGCTAAATTCATTTATTAAGAATCAGCGAAACCTTTCCATCTCTCCTAATTTCTTTAACTTTTACATTTATTGTTTCTCCAACTTTATACAAAGAAACTAAATCCTTCTCGGTTAAACGTCCCGACTTTCCTTTCTTGTCAACTTCAGAAATATGCAACAAGCCATCAGTCCTTCCAAAGAGACTCACGAATAAACCAAATTCTCTTATTGAAGTTATTTTTCCTTCATAAGTTTCACCGGCTTTTGCTGTTTTGAAAAGCAAATCAATTCTTTCTTTTGCCATCTCTCCAGCTTTAGAGTTTGGAGCCGTTACAACAACCAAAGCATTTTTGTCATCAAACTCATCATCTATGTCTATCTTGACATCGCAATCACCTTGTATAGATTTAATCATCTTTCCGCCAGGGCCTATCAAAATTGAAACATCGGATTTCCCTATTTTCTTTTGGAAAATTTTTGGTGCATTCTCAGAAACCTTAATTTCTGATCCAGCTTCCTCTACCATGACATCAATCAAAGCATTTCGTACAATTTTTGCTTCCTTTAATATCTCAGGAATTAAATCCTTTTTGATTCCATCTCCCTTGACGTCTACCTGAATTGCTGTAATTCCGCTTGAAGTTCCAGCTACTTTGAAATCCATTTCTCCATAGAAATCTTCGATACCTTCAATATCCCTTAACAGAACATGATTTTTCTCATCAGACATCAAACCTATTGAAATACCTGCAACAGGTGCAGCCAAAGGAACTCCACCATTCAACAACGCAAGCGTTGCAGCACATGTGGAACCCATAGATGTTGATCCATTACTTGAAGTACATTCAGAAACAACCCTTACAGTGTAAGGGAATTTTTCTTCTGATGGAAAAACACCAGCTATAGCTTTTTCTACCAATGCTCCATGACCTATTTCCCTTCTTCCAGGACCTCTCATCCATCCTGCCTCACCTACCGAATAAGGAGGGAAGTTGTAATGATGCATGAATCTCTTTTCTCCAATTGGCGACAAATCATCAATTTTTTGTTTATCCCCTGGAGATCCAAGAGTTAAAAATGAAACAACCTGGGTTCCTCCTCTTTGGAATAAAGAACTTCCATGTGCACCATTGACAAGAGATACTTGTGCATCAATCTCTCTTAACTCGTCTGGTTTCCTGGAACACCTCCTCAAGTTCTTTTTCAAAACATTCTCCCTAACAATCTTCTTTTCCAAAATGTTGAAAGAATTCATAAAATCCTTAATATCTTTAGCATCCTCGAGATTCAAAGAATCCAAGGCATCCTTTTTAAGGACGTTTACCTGTTTTGAGAACTCAGATTTTTCCAAATCCTCCTTGTATATTTTTGTGTAATTCTTTTTGAATTCATCTAATTGCTTTCCAACAATAAAATCTTTGGCTTCCAACTCAGGAATAGAAACTTTGTCTTTCCCAATTTTTGAAACTATCTTGTCCACAAACTTTTTCAAAACAAGGCTTTGCTCATAAGCAAAATCTATGCCTTTTAACACATTTTCTTCAGGAACTTGCTTTCCGGCTTGCTCGATCATTACAACATTCTCATTGTAGAAAGAAACGAATAAATCCATATTTTGACTTTCTTTCTCCGAAAAAGTTGGGTTTAATGTGAAATCACCATTTGACTCACCTAAACGAATCGGCATCATGTTTCCTGCAAAAGGAATATCACTAGCAGCTAATGCAATTGATGCTCCTAAAGTAGCTAGCCACGAGGTGTTCTCATCCTCAGAAGTGATGTATGGCGTAATAACCAAATGAACATCTCTCCTCATGCTTGAAGGGAACAAAGGCCTAACTGACCTGTCAATAATCCTGTTAATCAAAATTGCTCTTTCTGTAGGCCTTGCCTCTCTCCTGAAAAAGCTTCCTGGGATTTTCCCTATCGCGTAAAACTTTTCTTCATAATCCACAGTGAGTGGGAAGAAATCTATATCTTTCTCCTGTCCCATAGTTGCAGCAACAAAAATTTGCTGGTCTCCATAGGAAATCAAAATGGAAGTGTTTGCCTGTGGGGCAATTCTTCCTGCAGTAACTTTCAACTCTTTACCGTTGAAAGTCATCTTCTCTTCAAACTCCACTCTTTTCATTTTTTTTATTTTCATAATATTTAAACTCCTTTAATTTTTTCTTTTTTATTTAAATTTTCTTTTTTATTTATTTCTTTTCTAATAGAAATATCTTTTCTTGGCCTGTTTAACATGTCAAACTTTATAGGAACTCCCGATAAAGGAAAAAACCTTCTTAAACCTGTTTCAAGAGACCTCATATGATTGCTATCAATTTTCTCAATGTCCGAAACAAAAGATCTAATCTTCGGCGGGGATGTATCGACCTGGACTGAATAAAAATGCTTACATGCCCTATTCCCAGTTTGTGGCCAAGATATAGTTACATCCTGGAAAATTTTATTTATTGTAGCTGTCTGCATCTGAATAGACTTTCTTGTCATCAAATCCCCTATCATGTTGCCAAGTTCATCAATGCCATCTCCAGTTAACCCTGAAACATGGTGAATGTTCACAAATTTACAAAAAGATGGAACCTCTTTAACCTCTATACCCAAGTCAGATTTTCCAGCCAGAATCATCAAAGCTGCTCCCGCTTCAATCAATTCTCCTATCAATCTGCAATCTTGCCTGGTGATACCTTCCTCTGGGTCAACAACCACCAAACCAACATCTATATTGTTGATAGCAGAAATTGTTCTTCTTCTTGAATATGCCTCAACATTACTTCTTGGCTTTTTTTTGTTCATCCCTCCAGTATCTACCAAAACAGAATTACATTCATTCCACAAACCTTCAACAATGTCTCTTGTTGTATTGTTTTCGTGACTCGTTACACTCAACTCTTGTTTCATTATCCTGTTGAAAAGTGTGGACTTTCCAACACCTGGTCTTCCAAAAATACCTACAGTTCTAAGCCCCTCAGTATCTTCAAATTCAATTTTTGGTAAAAGCTTCTTGATACCTTTAATCAAATCTTTAAAACCGTAATTTGTTTGCGAAGAAATAAAAACTGGATCAATTTGCAAAGAACCTATATTGTTCCAAGAGTCAACTTTAACCTTTTCATCATCAATCTTGTTTACAACAATTATGTATTTCAACTTTGAAACTTCTAAGCTTTTAATTAATTTTTTTTCGTATGAACTGATATTCCTTCTTCCATCTAAAACCAACAAAAACAATTCACATTCGTCTTTTAGTTTTTCGGTTAAAGAAAGCACCTTTTTGTCTAATTCAGTCTTTGCGCTTTCTTGAAATCCTGCTGTGTCTAGAATCCAAAATTTCTCTCCGCGAACCTTGTGCAAAACAGCATCTCTTGTAATGCCAGGCTCACTCGACGTAATGGATTTCCTATTTTTAGAAAGTTTGTTAGCAATGGTTGACTTACCAACATTTGGCACTCCGAGGAGAGCCACAAGTGGTTTTGGCCTACTCACAGACTTTTATAAAAATCTTTTCGGCAAAAATCACGTAAAGAATTTGGGGGAAAACAAACAATACTTACTTTTTTCATTTCACTTTTTTCGTCGTACAAAGTAGCTCTTACCTCTTTTAGACTTTTATATTCACGCCTATTTTATCACAATTTGCTCTGTTAGGATAATACCTATGATATTTTTGCTTATTCTCATATCTATTTTTAATGCTTTTAATTACCAGTTTGAAATGGAATTTGAAAAAAGTTTTCGTTTTGTTTTTGAAGATGAAATCATCTTTAACATCAATGAACAAACACTTGAATCTATTTACTCCCTTGAAGGAGAAATCATTGAAAAAGAAACCGGTTTGACTCTTAAGTTGGAATCAATAAAAATCAACGATGAGATAATAATGTTTGAAAATCCTATTATTACAACCTATAAATTTATTCAATTTGAAAAGGTTGAGGAAGAGGCCGTGCCCGAGGTTGAGGAAGAGGCCGTGCCCGAGGTTGAGGAAGAGGCCGTGCCCGAGGTTGAGGAAGAGGCCGTGCCCGAGGTTGAGGAAAATAAAAATATCTACCCGACAAGACTTGTAAATGATTTAAATTCAGAAGATTTAGAAAAATGGCTCGAACCAATGAATTTAATCTTCTCTGTTTTTAAAAACGTTGACTTTGCATTAATGGAAGATGAAAGAGTATTTGAGCAAGGATTTAAATCGGGATTTTGGAAGGCTATCTGGATTCCAACACAGGAGTCAATAGAAATAGATATAAATGGATCCATAAACCATTCAATGTACTGGCCACCAGTAAATCTACCAATTGGCCCTCTTTTGTTTTTCCCGGATGATGTTGACTATGAATTCTCAGGAAAAATAAAGATTCAAAAAGAATCAACCTCAAATGAACTCTTCAACAGCCAGTTAAACACGCAGAAAAAAATAGAAGCACCCTGGTCTGAGTCGATAAAAGGAGAAAGAAAAATAAAAATAAAAATTCTACAAACCTCAGATGAAGAATAGACAAGAGTATCAATTTCAAAAAAGAGATTCATTTTGGCAAAAAACCTGGGAAGAAAAAAAAGTATTTCAAACATCTGAGGATGACAAAAAACCAAAAAAATATGTAATGGACATGTTTCCCTACCCCTCTGGGGATGGATTACATGTTGGTCACCCTAAAGGATATTTGGCAACAGACACTTACTGCAGATTCCTAAGGATGAATGGTTTTAATGTTTTGCATCCACTTGGATGGGATGCTTTCGGGTTGCCTGCAGAACAATTTGCACTCAAAACAGGACGTCACCCCAAGGAAGCTGTTGAAAGAAATGTGAAAAGGTTTAAGTCTCAAATCAAAATGCTTGGTTTGGGTTTTGATTGGGACAGAGAAATCAACACCACAGATGAAGAATATTACAAATGGACCCAATGGATATTCTTAAAGTTGTTTGAAAAAGACCTAGCTTATCAAGCAGAAATACCAGTAAACTGGTGTCCTGAATTAAAAACAGTACTTGCAAATGAGGAAGTTGTTAATGGTGTCTCAGAAATAGGAGGACATCCAGTAATAAGAAAACCGATGAAGCAATGGATGTTGAAAATAACTGCATATGCAGATCGCTTACTGGATGACTTGGATGATTTGGATTGGCCAGAACCAATTAAAGAAATGCAAAGAAATTGGATTGGTAGGTCAGAAGGAGCAAATATTGTGTTTGAAACCGATGATTCAAATCATATTGAAGTTTTTACAACAAGGTCTGATACTTTAGCAGGTGCAACCTATATGGTTCTTGCTCCAGAGCATCCTCTTGTAGAGAAGATATCAAAAGGGTCCTTGATGAAAGAAATTAAGTCATATCAAGAAGAATGCTCTAAATTAAGTGACCTTGAAAGAACAGGGACTGATAACGAAAAAACAGGGGTGAACACTGGAGCGTTAGCAATAAATCCATTGACAGGTAAAAAAATGCAAATATGGATAAGCAGCTATGTTCTTGGACATTATGGCACCGGGGCAATTATGGCTGTTCCAGCACATGATCAAAGAGATTGGGATTTTGCAAAAAAATACAACCTGCCAATACAGCCTGTCGTTGAACCAAAAGGACCTAAGCATGATTTCAATAGTTCTGCATTTGAAGACTATGGAACGTCTTCAACACCTGGTAAAAAAAATGTTGAAACTCTTGAAGCGATTGAACTCATGAACAAATGGGTTGAAGAAAAAAAGATTGGGAAAAAATCAATTTCATACAAATTAAGAGATTGGCTGTTCAGCAGACAAAGATACTGGGGAGAACCAATACCAATAATCCATACTGAAAATGGACCTATAGCTGAAAAAGAACTTCCTTTAACGCTTCCAACGCTTAAAAAAATACAACCGACTGGAGATGGACAAAGCCCTTTGGCTCTTGCAAAAGAATGGCTAAAGACAAAAGAAGGCATACGAGAGACAAACACTATGCCACAATGGGCAGGGTCATGTTGGTATTATTTGAGATACCTAGATCCAAAAAACAAAAATTTCCTCGTCTCAAAAGAAATAGAAAAAAAATGGATGCCAGTAGATCTTTATGTTGGAGGTGCAGAGCATGCAGTTTTACACCTTCTGTACGCCAGATTCTGGCATAAGGTTCTTTATGACGTGGGTGCAGTATCCACAAAAGAACCTTTCAAGAAATTGCTGAATCAAGGAATGATCCAAGGTTCAGATGGTCAAAAGATGAGCAAATCAAGAGGAAATGTTGTAAACCCTGATGATGTAATTGAAAAATATGGTTCTGATGTATTCAGAATGTATGAAATGTTTATGGGACCCTTTGAAGGGTCTGCACCCTGGAATACTGATGGCATATCTGGAATAAAAAGATTCTTAAACAGATCTTGGAAAATGCTTCTTTCAGAATCAATAGAAAATGACCCAAATGAAAAAGATAGACACAAAATGATAATCAAAGTAACTGAAGATCTTGAAAAATTTTCTCTTAACACATGCATATCCTCCTTGATGATCTACCTTAAACACTTAGAGGAAAATGGGGTTTCGGAAAAAGACAAAAAATCCTTTTTGAGAGTCTTGAGTCCTTTTGCTCCACATATGTGCGAAGAAATCAACCTAATTCAAAAAGGTGAAACTTTAGCATGCCAAATGTCATGGCCCAAAGGAGATCCTGCAAAATCAATTGATGACCTTATAGAGATTCCAATAATGGTAAATGGGAAACTTAGATCTAAAATTCAGGTAGAAAAATCTGATGCATCAAATCAAGAATATCTAGAAGAAATGTCTTTGAAGGAAAAGAACGTAATTAATTTTCTAGACGGAAGAAATCCTAAAAAAATAATTGTAATAAAGGAAAAAATAGTTAATATTGTTGTCTGATGGGTATTTTTAACAATTGGAAAAAAAACTTTAACCCGAAAGAAGATTACCTCAGGGGATTTGAATCAGGTAGAAAAAATGCTTTTTCAACATCAAGCAAACCAGTTTTAATAGTTGGTATGGGAGGTTCTGGAATAGCTGGTTCTATTTTGGCTACATTTTCTCCAAAAAACAAAAAAATACACTCTGTAAATGACTATTATGAAATAGAAAGCTTCAATGAGAAGGTTAATGGAAAATACAAACCAAAAGCTTTCCTGAGAAACCCAAAAGGATGGGCGAATCTCATACTTTGTTCTTATTCAGGAAATACCGAAGAAACCCTGAGTTGGCTCAAGGTCGTTTCTTTGACAAGTTTTGGAATAACCACCGGCGGAAAACTTGCTGAAGCATGTCCAAGAAAAATCAAAATAATTCATCCTGGACCACCCAGGAGATCCCTTTATGAATCCCTTGGAATACTGGATGGCTTAACTGGGCAAGGAAAAATGTTTTGGGATGGAGAAAAGCCAAAGGATGAACTGGTTGAAAAAATTGTTGCAAAAGGAACCGAATGGGGAAAGAAGAAAATCCTCCCATGGATGCTTGTTCCTGAAAAATGCAACCCCATAGCAAGAAGATGGACAGGAATGATGCAAGAAGATGCCAAAATCCCAGCAGGTTTTGGAATGCTTCCAGAGGCTGCTCACAATCAAATCGAAGGCCTTGGTGGAAGATTCTTTGAAATGGGTTTAATTTTGATTGATGCAGAGTCAACAAGAAATGAGAACAAGAAACTGCTAAAGGTTTTTAGAGAAAAAGAAACAATTTTTCTGCCTCAGATACATCCAGTTCAACTTTGTATTCTTGGTGATTATTTTGCAACTGCAATCGCTGAAGGTTCAGGTGTGGAAATTGATCCAATTCCTACAATCAACAAGTACAAAGAATCCTAGCTTTCATCAAAAAAATCCTGGAAGACA
>Ga0209992_10001476_pt1 | contig 24618 bp, 27 predicted proteins | sample 2SBtaG_2_FD_182564 | JGI IMG/M metagenome (GOLD analysis project Ga0209992, IMG submission 182564) | Deep subsurface microbial communities from Kolumbo volcano to uncover new lineages of life (NeLLi) - 2SBTROV12_ACTIVE470 metaG (SPAdes)... | ecosystem: Environmental > Aquatic > Marine >... | reverse complement strand
AAAGAAAAATATCAATTAAATTTTAAATTTATAAATAAACCCGGTTTGCCTTTTGAAGATTTTAAATTTGAAGTATTGGAGACTAAAGAAGAAGTTGATGAAGAAGCTTCTATACAAGGTAAAAGAAAAAATAAAGAAACGTCAACAAAAGAAGAAGTGCAAACTTCGATTGCAAAACAAACTGAAGAAACTCAAAAGCTAGATACCGAAACAAATTCGACTCAGCCGAAACGGAGATACTCTAAAAGAAAACCAACTTCAAGGAGAGGTCAAACCCGAGGAAGAGGAAGAAGACCTTATAGTCCGAGGAAAAAATTGGAGGAGGACGGTTCCAAAAAGACTACCAAAGAGAACTCGACTCCTTCAGACTTGATAGAAACAGGTGAAAAGCAATTCAATAAACTGCCAGATAATGCTGAAGTCCCTATAATTCCTCTTCCGGCTCCTTATGTAAGATCAAAAGCAAAAAGTGATTCTCCAGGTTCTGTTCCAGATGGAAATGTGAATGAAGGGTAGGAGAATTCATTCAGATAAAGCGCATCGAAACCCTGTATCCCAGAACCTTGCGTTTAGAGGTGAAATATTTCTAAAAGGTATCATTACAAAATCTTTGATAAAGCCATGATCTCTTTTAAAATAAGAACCTCCCCTAGTAACTTTTAACTTTTTTCCATAATTTTCGTCCTGGTGAGATGAATTGGGGTAGGCTTGGTACCAACTGCTGGTCCATTCAGAAACATTTCCATTCATTCCCCAAACCCCAAAAATGCTTTGGTCTTTATTCTTGGTGTAAATTCCGATCACTTTTTTTGAAAAATTGGCATTTCCCTTGTTGAACTTGTTACCCCAAACAAAAAGTCGATTATCTGATCCTCTTGCGGCTTTTTCCCACTCAAATTCCGTCGGCAACCTTTTTCCTATAGAGAGGCAATAGGAATCGGCTTCAAACCAACTAACTCCGCGGACAGGCTCATTGATAAAATTAGTAGAATATTTGGCCTTTGGTTTAAATTTTAAAAAATCTTCATAGGTTGTTTCATATTGATCTATAAAGAATGTTTCTAAGAAAAGAGTTTGTTTGGGTTGGGCATTTAGTCCAGTAGTGTTTTCGGAAATAAATGGTTTAATTTCTACAGCGGGATCAAAGCCTAGAATGAAGTCTCCCGCAGGGATTTTAACCATTTCGGGGTGGTCGGTTTTATTGCACCCCAATAAGACAAAAGTAATGAATAGAATTGAGAAGTATTTTATCAATTAATATTTAAAGGCGATTCAATAGTTGAGGAAGAATTAGAGTCAAATTTACTAATAGGAAATACATCAGTTCCATTTTCTGCCAGAACATATTCAACCGTTAAGCAGGCTGCTTGCTGCCTTGAGCACATAATTGTTCTACAGTCCTGATCTTTTTTTCCACAGTAGTAATTTAAAATACGCATTTTCATAAAACGGTTATTGTTGAGTTTAATTAAATAGACATTATTTTTTGATTCAATGTTATGGGTTCTTGTACGGTAGGTGTACCAGTCTGACAATTCTTTATTAATTAGATTTCCGAATGTAACTTCGTCCTCTGTGTAACCATTTTTTGGGGCTTTATTAATTTTGTTAAATTCCACAGGACCAAGATTTATAGCTCCTGTATACCCAAGGGGGTTTGTTCCACCTCCATTACTTATAATTTTTGTTCGGCTAAAACCCAAATCCCAATCCAAACTTTGGAAGGCATTCTTCTTAAATTCATCATCTTTTACAGTATGGGTTTTTCTGGATTGGAAGTGAACCAGCATCCAAGCTTCTTTGACTTTAGCATTAATCTGAATTGTTGGATTTTGCGTTTTAATTTTTTTTATTATCTTTGGAGGAAGTGGCACGGTTTCAAACTCTTCAATATTATCTATCATATAATTTAGCGCGGTATGAAATATCAACGTTGCCGCTAAAAGCATTAGGAAAATTTTGGGAGTAGGATTCATAATTTAAGTTTAACACAGTAGATAAATTGGATTAAAACGGATTAAATGAACTTTAATGTTGAATAATTAATATTAATGTCTAGTCATGCAAAATATCAATAAGTTATAAAAATCTTTTCTTTAAAGCAGTTATATTCTATTGTATATTTAAAAAGTATTGAACTTAACACTTCAAATATACCATGCCTCAAGACCGTTATTTCAACTATAAAAAATCCCAAATTGAAACCTTCCTGAGATTAGAATTTAAGAAAAAATTTCGTTCTGCAGGAAAAATTTCTGTTCGTAAGCGTAAAAAGTTTATCGATATAATGACTAAAAAGGTCAGTAAGCAGTTTGGAACAGATATTTTATTTCTAATTAATTTTTCTAAACAAGGGTTCTGCGCTTTCGTATCGCCGATTAATTCGGTATCTACAGACAAAGGGAAATTGAAACAGTCCCTCTCTATTCCGCAGGTTTTTTATACCTCTCATTGTGTGGATCGTTTTGTCGAAAGGATGAAAAACCATGAAAACTGTATAATAAAATTGGATGCTCTTTTAAGTGAGGCTATTTTGTCTTTTGGAGAGAATGAGGGATATTTGACCTGCTCCGATGGAGTTTTTGCTTGCGAGCTCGAAACCGATAGATTGGTTGTAAAAACATTTTTAAATTTTGATTTGTTAAGCGATGATCAGATTAAACAATTCTATGGTTCTAGTATGATTTCTATGCTTCCCCTAGAATACACCACCGAAAATATTTCTGGTGCTGACTTCATTATAGAAGATGAAAAAATACACCCTTAGATATAGCCACAGAAACCATCTTAACATTACCTTTTTGAATAGGTAATCTAATTTCCATCCCGGTTTATTAAGTGCAGATAAATGATCCAGGTTTTTGATGTTATAAAAATGTATGACGGGTCCAATCCAGTTTTGGAAAATTTTTCTATGGAAATAGCCAAAGGAGAATTTGTTTTCCTTACTGGTTCTAGTGGCGCAGGAAAGACTACAATCTTGAAAATACTATTTGGTCAGGAACGTTTCGAGACGGGACAGGTTCTCGTTCATGGTATTAATGTTGGAAAATTAACACATAAAAATATGTACACCCTAAGACGATTTATGGGTGTTGTTTTCCAGGATTATAAATTACTACCCAATAAAACAGTTTTTGAAAACGTATCTTTTGCTCAAGAGGTTATAGGGTGCAACAGAAAAACAATTCGATTTAAAACATGGGAAGCTTTAAAAAATGTAGGATTGACCCTCAAAAAGGATGCATATCCTTCATGTCTATCAGGTGGAGAACAACAAAGAATTGCTATTGCCCGCGCTATGGTAAATGAACCTTCAATTATTCTGGCTGATGAACCAACGGGTAATCTTGATCCTAATATTTCAATCGAGATTTTTAAATTGTTCGAAGAATTGAATAAAAAGGGTACAACAATAATATTTGCAACACATAGCCAGGAGATTATAAAGCTGGGGGAGCACCGAATAATTAACCTTCGTCAGGGTAAGGCCGTTGAATTTTGAGATATTTTATGCAGACATTTATAAGTGGATTTAGAACCACGCTTTCAAATATTTTAAATAACAAACAAACTTTTTTTCTCTCTGTTGCCACCATAACTATATCCATTTTTATTTTGGGTTTATTCTTAATGTTGTTTTCTAATTTAAATGGTTTCCTCTCTAAATTAGATGATGAAGTTCAACTTATAGTTTATTTGAATGACAATATATCTCCCGCAGAAAGGAAGGTTCTGGAAGATATAATTTCGAAGTCTCCGTTTGTGAAATCTACAACGAAAGTTTCAAAGAAATTAGCTTGGGAAGAATTTCAATCGAATATGTCTGAAAATTTAAAACCTTTATTAGGGATGAAGTTTAATCCCTTGCCAGCCTCTTACAAAATCCAGTTGTATGAAGCCGATAATCGTTTGGTTCACATTAGGGAACTTTCGGAACAACTTAAAGATAAAAAAGGCATTGAATCAGTAGAATATGGCCAAGAATGGATTACGAAAATTGAAAAATTTATGTTTTTTTCTCGTTTATTTCTTTTTGCCATGGGCGGACTTTTATGTTTTGGGCTTATTTTAATAATTTCGAACACAATCCGCTTATCCATTTATTCTCGGCGAGATGAAATTGAATTGATGTTGCTAATTGGAGCAACTCCGAGCTTTGTTAAAGTCCCATATTTATTCGAAGGGATGCTTCAAGGATTGACAGGTTCGATTTCGGCCCTTTTTCTAATTAAGGGGATAAATTTTTATTTGAAGGATCAATTTCAATCAACCATTGAATCAATATCTATGGAATTTCAGTTTATAGCTGAGCCCTATTTATTCGGGCTGGTGGGATTAAGCCTTTTGGTTGGTTTAGTGGCTAGTTATTTATCGACCTATCAATTTCTGCGCATTAATAAGTAAACAAAAAATGAAAAAAATTTTAATAATTTTGTTTTTATTTAATTTTTTTGGTACAGAATTCTTTGTGGTTTTTCCTGCCTGGGCCGGAAATAAGGGAAAAGGAGAAATTGATGCCTTGATAAATGATGAACAAAAAGAGTTACAAGTTTTAAAAAAGAAAATAGCGCTACAAGAAAAAACTATTAGCATAGAGGGGGCAAAGGAATCCACCGTGTTAAAACATCTTCAAAAAATTGAGACACAATTGAAACTTATGGAGAGAGAATTAACTATTTCCCAATTAAACTATAAAGTTAATCAAAAAAAAATATTAAGTTTAGTACAACGATATAAAAAGGCAGAACAAAAACTTAAACACCAAGAAAAGAATTTAGGGCTTCGCCTTCGATCAATATATAAGGAGGGGCCAGTGTATCCATTAAAAATTATGTTTTCCTCAAATAATGTAACCGATTTATTGCAAAAAATTAAATATATGAATCTAATTGCTCGGCAAGACTCTGAGCTACTCTATGAGTATAAAAATAAATTGGCCCATATAAAAGAGGACAAAAGAGCGTTATTTGAAGCCCGTACAAAAATAATTCATTTGGAGGAAAAAGCAAAAATAAAGAAAAAGGAAATCGAACGCACAAAAAAAATAAAATCAAAGTTTTTAAAAAACATTAAAAAGAAAAAAAGTTTAACTATAAAAACCAGAAAAGAATTAGTTGCTGCATCAAATAATCTAAATAAGCTAATAAAAAAATTGCTTGTTAAACTGGTTTCGGGTGAGGGTCTTGAGATCTCTGATAAAAAAGGTAGACTAAAACTTCCATTAAATGGCCCAATTCTTAACAAGTTTGGTAGAAAAAGAGTTAAAGAATATGATTCTTATATTGTTTATAATGGTATAAATGTAAAAGCTACAAAAGGTACCCATGTTAAAGCTGTTTTCGACGGTAAAATATTGTTTGCAGGTGAGCTTGAGGGTTATGGAAATTTAGTGATTGTTGGACATGGGAATAAATATCATTCATTGTATGGTCATCTTGATGATATAAATGTTTCGGTAAATAAGGTTGTTAAGACCGGTGAAATAATAGGTCTTAGTGGTGACTCAGGTTCTCTTGAAGGTGAAGTTCTTTATTTTGAATTAAGAAAAAATGGTAAACCCATTCAGCCCCTTCCTTGGTTCAGGAGAGCCAGCAAATAAAATATTAAAGATCCAAAATGGAAGGTTTTCTCATTTATAATATTTAATTCAAATTAGGAATAATATTTGGAGATCAAATTTTGAACTGGTTAAATAAAAATTTAAAAAGCGTTATATACATTATTATTTTTACTTTAAGCTTTCTTTTGACTGTAAACCTGTTTGCGGAAGAGGAAAAAAGCAAAGGAAATGCTTATAACAAGTTAAAAGTGTTTTCGGAGATTCTCTCGCTTATTGAATCGAATTATGTTGACCCTACCAAAAATGATTCGATGATTGAGGGAGCAATTAGTGGGATGGTTAAATCCCTTGATCCGCATACAAGTTATATGCCCCCAGCTTCCTATAAAGAAATGCAAGAGGAAACAACTGGAAAGTTTGGGGGATTGGGAATAGAAATCAGTATACGCGATGGGATCCTAACCGTTGTATCACCAATTGAAGGTACACCGGCTTTTAAGGTAGGGATTAAACCAGCGGATAAAATAATTAGAATTGAGGATGAATCAACTCTTGATATGACGCTTCCAGATGCCGTATCACGCTTAAGAGGAGAAACTGGTACACCAATAAATATTACAGTATTTCGAAAATCCTTTAAAACCCCAAAGGAATTCACCATAGTCCGGGATATTATTAAAGTCCGAAGTGTTGTAAATAAAATCTATGAAGATGATATTGGTTATATAAAAATCAGAAATTTTTCAAAAAATACAAGTAGTGACTTAGATAACGCTTTGGCAGAGCTTAAGCAGAAAGGAATTACGAAATTAATTCTTGATGTTAGAAATAATCCTGGCGGGTTATTAAACCAGGCTGTTGAAGTTACCGATCGTTTTTTAAACAAAGAAAACCTTATAGTCTATACCAAGGGTCGTTCTAATGAGCAAAATATGCGCTTTACCAGTCATGATAAGGTGGCTGGTGTCTCTTATCCCATGATTATTCTTGTTAATGGGGGTAGTGCTAGTGCGTCAGAAATAGTTGCTGGAGCCTTACAAGATCTTAACAGAGCAATTATTTTGGGAACGACAACGTTTGGCAAGGGATCTGTGCAAACCATTATTCCTTTAAGCGATGGTTCAGCCTTAAGATTAACAACTGCAAGGTACTATACACCGAGTGGCCGGGTAATCCAGGAAAATGGAATTAAACCTGATATTGTTGTTGAAATGAAACTTCTTGATAAAAATGAAAAGAAAAAAGATAAAGTAGTTGAGTCTGAAGAAAAAATTAGGTTACGGCGTTTTTTGCGTGAAAAAGATTTAAAAAAACACCTTAAAGGAAAAAGTAGTATTGAGGGAGTAGATCCTAAAAACCCTAATAAATTAGACGTAGATAGCTCTAATAAATTAGATGAAGCAACAATAAAAAATTTAGAAGAAGATTTAAGGAAAGATAATCAGCTTCAGCAGGCAGTAGCTTTATTGTCGGGTTGGGAGATTATGAGAAAGACATTCAAAAACTTGAATGTTAATACTACTGACCCCCTTAACAGAATAAGTTTGCAATAGTTAATTATGCTTGTCCTTGGATTAGAAACTTCTTGTGATGACACAGCTGCTGCGGTTTTGCATGACGGTAAAGAGCTTTTATCAAATATCATCAATGATCAAACAAGTGTTCACTCCAAATATGGAGGTATTGTTCCGGAGCTTGCAGGACGATCACATATTGATCAAATCCACAAAGTAATTCTACAAAGTTTAAAATCGGCACAGGTTGAATTAAGGGATATAGACTTAATAGCAGTCACCGTCGGTCCTGGTCTAATAGGCTCACTGCTTGTTGGTATGAATGCTGCCAAAGGTATAGCCTATGGGCTTGGTATTCCATTGATAGGAGTAAATCATCTAGAAGGTCACCTTCTTGCCATTTTTCTCCAAAAAAAAATTGAGTTCCCGTTTATTTCTCTGGTTGTTTCTGGTGGGCACACGGATATCTATAGAGTAAATAATTTTGGCCAGTATAAAATCCTAGGACGTACCCGGGATGATGCAGCAGGTGAATCTTTTGATAAAGTGGCTAAAATGCTGGGCCAAAAATACCCAGGTGGTCCGATCATAGAACAAATGGCAATGGATGGTAATTCCGAGGCACATAAATTCCCAAGAGCTTATCTCGAGAAAGGTTCTCTTGATTTTAGTTTTAGCGGACTAAAAACTTCTGTTAAGACTTACATTAATAAAAGACAAACGAATAAACAAGGAGACCTGACTGATAATGATATTGCTGCCGGATTTCAGGATGCGGTTGTAGAGGTCCTTTGTAAAAAAATAGTAATGGCCTGCGAAAAGGAAGGTCTTACCCGTGTTGTGGTAACAGGGGGTGTCGCAGCCAATGGAACACTAAGAAGGGCTGTAGAGTCCGTATGCGATAGATCAGGTTTTAAATCCTGGTTCCCTGCTCCAGTATTTTGTACTGATAATGCAGCTATGATAGCTTGTGCTGGGCATCATAAATTTAACTCTTTCCCAGAGTCAAAAGCAGACCTATTGAACTTGGATGCAAGCGCTAGTTTGGTTATAGACTAACTAATCATAATTCAAATTAAATCATATGCAAGTATTGGTGACGGGTGGGGGAGGTTTTTTAGGAAGTAATATTGCCCGTGCCCTTTTAAAGGAAGGGAATAATGTTTCAGTTATAGGGAGAGGCCAATATCCTCATTTGCCATCTTCTATAAAAGTATTTCAGGGGGACATACGAGATTACGACTTCGTAAATAAATCTCTAAAGAATATTGATACTCTTTTTCATGCCGCTGCCATTCCGGGTATATGGGGGTCAGCGAAAGAATTTTTTACTATTAATGTTCAAGGTACTGAAAATATAATTAAGGGTTGTCGAAATAATTTAGTTCGCAAGCTCGTATTCACTAGCTCTCCTAGTGTTGTGTTTGGAAATTCAAATCTTGAAGATGTAGACGAATCAATTCCCTATCCAGATGAATACTTATGTGATTATCCTCGTACAAAAGCTATTGCAGAAAAATTAATCCTCGATGCAAATTGTTCTAATTTATATACAGTAGCTATTCGCCCTCATTTGATATGGGGTCCGGGTGATCCCCATCTGGTTCCTCGCATTCTCGAAAAAGCAAGTAACAATAAATTAATGATAGTAGGTGAAGGAAAAAATCAGGTAGATATCACTTATATCGATAATGCTGTATCGGCACACTTGAAAGCTTGTGAGGCTTTAGGTCCTAACGGAGATGTAGCAGGAAAAGCATATTTTGTAAGTGATGGAAAGCCTGTAATGCTCTGGGAATGGATAGCCAACCTATTGAATAGAACGGGCAGGCCCAATATTTCTCGAAAAATATCTTATGATACGGCTTCGAAATTGGGCGCTATTATGGAAGGTGTCTACGGAATTTTTAGGATTAAAAGTGAGCCGCCAATGACGCGATTTCTAGCATCACAGTTAGCCACCTCACATTATTTCAATATTTCCAGAGCAAAAAATGATTTTGGATACGAACCTCTTATTTCCCATGAAGCAGGAATGAACCGCCTTATCCACGCTCTGAAACCTTCTCAGCAAGAATATTAATTCTATGTGCCATGCATCCTGCGCCGAATCCATTATCAATATTAACAACGGCGATTCCTGGTGCGCAACTATTCAACATAGTAAGTAAAGCAGAGATTCCATTAAAAGATGCACCGTAGCCAATACTTGTTGGAACTGCTATGATCGGTTGGGAAACTAAACCCCCAACTACACTGGCTAAAGCACCTTCCATTCCCGCTACAACAATAAGAACCCGAGCTTTTTTTATTTGTTCAATATTGTCCAATAGACGATGCAATCCCGCAACCCCGACATCAAAAATTGTTTCAACCCTGCTACCCAATAAATTAGCTGTAACAGCAGCTTCTTCAGCGATAGGGATATCTGAAGTCCCTGCGGTAACTATTGTTATCAAACCCGCAGGTTGTTTTATCTTTTTATTCCGGATTACTAGAGTTTGTGCTTGCTCGTTATATTTGGCACCCTTTGGAAGAGATGTTTTAAGCTTTTTATATGTATCGCCACTTATTTTTGTTGCAAGCGTATCACTATTTGCCTTTTTAAGGCTTTGAATAATTTTTTTTAATTGAGGAATCGTTTTCCCTTGGCCGTAAATTACCTCAGGTAATCCACTACGTAACTCCCTATGGTGGTCAATTTTTGCGAAATCAATATTTTCATAGGGCATATTTTGCAATTGTTTCATTGCATCAGCAGGGGATAGTTTATTTTTATATAAATTGGTTAGAATTTGTCTTAATTCCTTTTGATTCATATTAAGCCTTTTATTCCCAAAAATTCCTTTGATATTTCAATTTCCATTACATCATTAAGGGCCTGATGAGGTGATTTGTTTTCATAAATTACTTTATATGTTTCTTCCATGATAGATGCTTGTATATTTAACTTCTGAATTAGCTGGTGTGCGGATTTCACAGTAGAAATTCCTTCTGCTATCATTCTCATACTTTTTGTTATTTCCTTGAGGGGTTTCCCTTGGCCTAATTGGACTCCTAATTGACGATTTCGACTGAGGTCCCCAGTACAAGTCAGAACAAGATCTCCTAAACCTGACAAACCATAAAAAGTTTCTGGTTTGGATCCTAGCTCTGTTCCAATCCGAGCTATTTCAACGAGACCTCGGGTTATTAGTGCAGCTCTTGTGTTAAACCCTAACTTTAACCCATCGCAAATTCCAGTCGCAATGGCAATTACATTTTTTAATGCTCCACCAATTTCTACTCCCATTATATCTGTGGTAGTGAAAACCTTCATGTTGTTGGATGAAAACATTTTCTGAATAATTTTAGTTGTATCAGGAGAATCAGATGCAGCTAGAAGAGCTGAAGGCATTTTAGTTGCTACTTCTTTAGCAAATGTAGGCCCGGATATCGTAGCAATTTTGCATTGAATGTTTAAACTATCCTCAATTATTTTATGGCATGGGATTAAGGTGTCATTTTCTATGCCCTTACTTCCATTAATTATTAGGGTCTCAGCATTTACAAAAGATTTTAATTGGTTTGTAATGTCCCTTATTTTTGGTGTTGGTACTACTAGTACTATAACCGTTTGATTATGGAGTACTTTTTTAATTGAAGTATCAGGAATGATATTTTGAGGAAGTAAAATCCCAGGTAAAAACCACTTATTTTCTCGTTCCTTTAGAATTATATCGCACAGTTCTTGTTCATAAACCCACAGGTTTATCTGTTCGAATTTTTCAGCAAGGTGCAAGGATAAAGCTGTACCCCAACTACCACCACCAATAACCGCTATTTTTTTATTATCCATTTTATGATTCAAAAAATTTAAAACAAGACATTATATAGTATTTTTACTTCCTAAAATTGGCTTGTTTGAAAATATTCTTTATGATTAAATGTACTATTACAAGGATCTTATTAGTTATTGGATAAAAATTTTATTAAGAGTTTATGTTATGGCAAAGAAAATCAAAATAACTCGTAAAGAGCTATTGAAAGAGCCCGATCAATTTCTATCTTCAACGGATAAGGCGATGTTATTTTTCAAACAAAATCGATCTTCCGTGATAGGGGGTGTTTTAGGAATTATGCTCTTGGGGCTGTCTTTTTTGGGATATCAAAATTATGAAAAATCCCAAACAATGAAATTTGAGTCCCTGTATTTTAAAATGGAAAAAATTGCCGAAGAGAGTGAGAAAAAAGGTAAAAAACTTCAGGAGCAATTGATAGAAATTCGAGATCAAATTGATGAAGGCCCACATAGAAATCGCGCATCTCTATTTCTTGCGGATATTTATTTCCAATATGAAGATTTTGATAAAGCAAAATCGATTTATGAAGAAGTTAGAAGTAAATCTAGTGGATTAAATCATGAAATGGCTGCTGTTAATTTGGCTTATACTTATGAAGCCATGGGAAACCTTCAAAAGGCCATAGATTTATATAAATTGGCTATTAATTCAAATAGTAACTTTCCTTTGTTTCAGGTCTACTGGAGCCTTGCTAGATGTCATGAACATAATAATGACATATCAAGCGCCTTATTAATACTAAGAGAAATGCAAATTAAGTTTTCAGGTAGTTCTGAATTAAAAAATATTGATAGCCGAATCAAGGAGCTTTCTACTTAGGTTTGCTCAGGAGGACATTGATATGTCAAAACAATTTAAAATTGCATTCCTCCTAGTATTTACTCTCTATCTTTCAGCCATTCCCTTTACAGCAAAAAGTGTCCCATTTATTTCCCTTGAAACAGAAATCGCTATGGGTAAGGCGGCTGATGCAACAATTATTAAACAGATTGGTTTATACCAAGATAAAACTTTACAACTTTACGTTAATGGTATTGGTCAAAAATTAGTATCCCAACTCTCAGATAAAATATTTTCTAAATACTTTTTTCGCGTAATGGATTCCCCAGAGATAAATGCTTTTGCACTTCCTGGTGGTTATGTTTATGTGACGCGCGGTTTGTTAGCATTGGCCAATAATGAAGCTGAATTAGCAGGTGTTATAGGGCATGAAATAGGGCATATCATATTTCACCACGGCGCAAAACAAATGGTACGAAATATTGGAGCTCAAATTTTTGCAATTGGTGGTGCAATAGCAAGCCCAAAAAATGCCGGTGGATGGCTAACCGTTAGTAACGCCATGTTTCAACAGATAAATATGGGTTATGGGCGTGATGCAGAGATTGAATCCGATGAACATGGTATTCTGAGTGGTTCAGAGTTGGGTTACAACCCGTATGGTATGGCCAATTTTCTGAAAAGCCTACGTCTTAAGGAAATCATGTCAGGACAGTCCTATCATGCGTTTCAAGCATCCCATCCTGAAACAAAAAACCGAATTATTAAAGCAGGACTTCTTGCAGGGCGCATGAAGGCAGATTTCACAGAAGAAAGTTTTTTTCGTAGAAGGTATTTAAATAAAATTCGTGGTCTGACTTATGAAGGAAAAAAACACCCTGGAGATATTAAAAGATATAAGCCAAAATATTTAGACCTCTATGAGGTGAAAAAGGGCGATACGTTTCAAAGTATTGCCCAAAATGAACTTAAGGATAAAAGAAAAGACCTTGAGATAACTGTATTAAATGGAAGGAAAGAGGCAAGCCAACCCTACCCAGGGGAATTACTTAAAATCATCCGCTTGGGAAAATTCCAAAAGAATAAAACTCTTAAGCTTTCACCTTCAACCCGTCAATTAAACAAATAAATGAAAGCTTATGACTCAGGTTATTAGCCTCAATAAATCCTTTACTGTTCACCTTAAACCCAATGGAGAAATTTGTAATCGTCTTAAATTGGGCGTAAAAGTTCTTTTTATAAAGAAAAAAGGTGATTGGATTTTTATAAATTGGCGCAGCGGAAAAAAGAAGGGTTGGATTTTCTTACCTGAGAATCTTGGATAATTGGAATTGTTCCGAGCTTATTTTAATCCTAAAACTGAAAATAAAGCTTCTTACTAGACGAATTATATGAAAACCCGATCGGTAAACCGACCGGGTTTTTGTGGTAATTTTGAAACTATTATTTCGAACCCATATAATTTAATGCTGAACCAGCATTGAACCATTTGACTTGATCGTCATTGAGCGTGTGATTAACCTGTAAATCTTCGCTCGATCCGTCTTCATGGGTGACAGTCATGGTTACTGCTTTGCCGGGTGCTATTTTATCCAGATCGGCAAAGGAAATTTTATCCTTAGCCTGGATTTTATCGTAATCAGCTTTATTTGAAAAGGTGAATGGCAAGACTCCTTGCTTTTTCAAATTGGCTTCAAAAATTCGTGCATATGAGTTAGCAACAAAAGCTAAACATCCCATATGACGGGGTTCCATAGCTGCATGTTCTCTGCTGGAACCTTCTCCGATATTTTCTTCGGCGACAGCAACCCATCCCATTCCTGATTCTTTTAGGTTTCGGGCAATTTTATTGAGCTCCTGATTCTCCTCTCCAGTCACGGGATTGTTACCTTGACCGGTTTCAGGATGAAATGCATTAGTTGCCCCTAGAAACATATTATTACTTATGTTATCCAGGTGCCCTCTAAATTTTAGCCAAGGACCAGCCTGTGAAATATGATCCGTTGTACATTTTCCCTTAGCTTTAAATAAAACAGGTATATTTTGATAATCTTTTACCGGGTCCATTTTTGGAAAGGGTTCAAGAAAAGCCAGACGCTCACTGGTTGGACTTATAATAACCTCACCCGAAAAATTGGGATCCTCATAGCCGCCATCTTGAGCTGTATAACCTTTATTAGGTAAAACTTCACCAGCCGGAGGTTCAAATTTAAAATCATTGCCATCTTTATCTTTGAGTGAATCAGTCATCGGATTAAATTTCATTGATCCTCCGTATGACATTGCCACGACTAATTCTGGGCTGCTGATGAAACCTAAAGTCTCTGGGTTGCCATCGTTTCTCTTGGCAAAATTTCGATTGTAAGAGGTGAGGATGCTATTTTTATCACCTTTTTTTACATCATCCCTTTGCCATTTCCCGATACAGGGGCCGCATGCATTTGCCAGTACGGTTGCACCAGCTTCTTCAAACTCATTTAAAATTCCATCACGAATTATTGTTTGATAAATGGTTTCAGAACCAGGGGTGACCATAAGTTTGGTTTGTGGTTTAAGTCCGGCTTTTTTGGCCTGTCTTACCAAACTGATGGATCGAGTCATATCTTCGTAACTGGAGTTTGTACACGAGCCAATCAATGCGGCAGAGATCTTTTCTTGATACCCTTTTTCGTCTACTTCAGCGCTCATTGCTGAAACTTCTCGGCCTAAATCTGGTGTGTGAGGGCCAACAATGTGCGGTTCCAAAGAGGATAGATCGATTTCATAGTATTCATCATAATATTTTTCAGGGTCATTTTGAACTGATGGATCCGATTGAAGATGCTCCGAATATTGTTTGCAAAGATCGGCAATAGGGGCCCGATCCGTTGCTCGGAGATATGGATCCATATTTTCATCATACCCAAAGGTTGATGTGGTAGCTCCAATTTCAGCACCCATATTGGTGACGGTGCCTTTTCCCGTTCCACTTAAGCTACGGGCACCTTCTCCAAAATATTCAAGAATTTTTCCAGTTCCCCCTTTTACCGTCAGCATTGTGGCTACTTTTAAGATAATATCTTTTGAAGCGGTCCATCCATTTAATTCACCTTTAAGGTGGATCCCTACTAGTTTCGGCATTTTGGTCATAAAGGGCTGGCCAGTCATAACATCGACAGCATCGGCCCCACCAACTCCGATAGCGATGGTACCCATTCCGCCTGCATTCGGTGTGTGTGAGTCTGTCCCGATCATCATAGTTCCAGGGACTGCATAATTTTCATAAACCACCTGATGAATAATGCCAGAACCCGGCTTCCAAAACCCCATACCATATTTCATGGCAGCTGATCGTAGGAAGTCATAAACTTCTTTATTGGTTTCTTCTGCTGCCTTAAGGTCTGCCATTGCGCCAGTATAGGCTTGAATCAGGTGATCGCAATGGACGGTGGTCGGTACTGCAACCTTAGGCATTTTGGAGGACATAAATTGAAGTATTGCCATTTGCGCGGTTGCATCTTGCATAGCTACGCGATCTGCATTAAGAAAAATATCAGAAACCCCTCGTTCCAATTTTGAATAATCAGTATCGGCAGGAAGATGGGCAAATAAGTTTTTCTCGACAACAGTTAGATCGCGCCCTAAATTTTTTCGAGCCTTATCAAGAATTTTTTCGTATGATTGATACAGTTTTTCTATGGGACCAAGTTCCATTAACATTGACTTCACCTTATTTGTTTAGAGTTATAGATATAATGTCAAAAGCAAAATACAATTGACTAAGATTAGGTTTTGATTATGTTTTAGGACGGCGCATTTTTACACGAAATCACTTAAAGTTCAATATTTTTCAAATATTTTTTTAGACTAAATAATAATAAAATAATCCTTTTATTATTTAATTTAAAAATACTTTATTAAAATATTAATTATGAGTTCAATTTTTGATTCCCAGGTGTTTAATGAAAATCTTTTTTTTCCTAGAGATGATCCATCTTTAGGGCCAGCCAATTCCGTTGACTATTATATAGATGTAACAAAAGAGATCCGGATCCATGCTCGTCGACATCCGAATTTAAATGCAAAAATAAGCTTATTATTTTTTCATGGAAATGGAGAAATTGTATCGGATTACGATAATTTAGTCGAATATTTTTCAATCTTAGGAGTTGAGTTAACTATCGCTGATTTTAGGGGTTATGGAAAAAGCACAGGAGCTCCTACTCTGCGTGCAGCAATAGAAGACTCTCACGTTATTCTGGATTATTTAATGGCAAATAATATTTTAAAAAATAAGATATGCGTTATGGGGAGGTCTTTGGGTAGCGCACCAACGATAGAACTTTGCAGTAAACGTTCCGATATTCAGGGTTGCATTTTGGAGAGTGGCTATGCAGATCCAATTCCATTGGTAGAAAGACGGGGATTGATAATTAAAAATACCACTCCAGAAGAAAATGCAAGTTTCAATAATAGTCAGAAAATTTCTGCGGTTAAATGTCCAATCCTTATAATGCATGGTGAAGACGATTTCCTTATCCAACCAAAAGAAGCTAAAATGAATTACGATAATGCTGGTGCTAAAGTAAAAAGGTTGGAAATTCTTGAAGGAGTAGGTCATAACGATATGATGATGGCTCCTGGGGGTTCGTACTTCAAAGTTCTTAAGGAGTTTTTTGATTCCTTATGATTTTTTCAAACCATTTTATAGAGTGGTTTAAAATTTAAGTAATTGGAGATAATGGTGAAAAAGTTTTACAACATTGAGGGAATGATACGGAACGGGTTTAAATTAAGCCGGGACTATGAAACCCTTGATTTCAGTTTCGCAAATTTTGGTGATGCGGCCGCAGAATCTTTAGCTAAAGCTCGTTCTATTAAGCAACTTAGACGGTTGACTATCAGTGGTAAAAAATTAACGGCCTTAACCGCAAAGGCTTTTGGGGCTTCAGAAACCTTGGGTAATCTAGAGTCTTTAAAATTATATAAAAATAAAATTGGTGATGAGGGCCTTAAGTATTTTGCTGAATCAAGCAAACTCCCAAGCCTTAAGTCTTTAAGATTATCCTGGAATAATATTGGTCCTCAGGGAGTTAAACATATTGCGGATTCAACCAACTTCCAAAATTTAACGACACTGGTATTATCAGAAAATCATATTGGTGATGAGGGACTTGGGTATTTTGCTGAGGCAAAATCTCTGGAAAATCTTGAAACTCTGGATCTTAGAAATAATAAAGTAACAGACCAAGGGGCAATTGCTCTTTCCAAAAGTAAAAATTTCCCGAAACTTCAATTAATCGACTTGACTGGTAATGCGCTAACAACAATAGGGTTGGATGCGCTTTCGGAAATGAAAATCTTCAACCTTATTCGTGCCCGGCTTAGTGAAGATGGAACTAAACTTGACCTTAGCAATCTAAAACTGGGAGACGTCGAATGCAAATGCATCGCAGGATGTGAAGATTTAAAGGACCTTACTCATCTTTATTTGGAGCTTAATAAAATTTCAGATAAAGGAGTCGGTCTTCTTGCTTCTTCGGAAAATTTGAATAACCTGACCTTACTCTCACTGGACCGCAATAAGATAGGAGATGCAGGCTTTATTCATATTATTAATTCAAGGAGCTTCTCTCAATTGCAAGTGCTTATGGTAGAGAATAATGGGATAACGGATGAGGGTATAGAAGCTATCTGTGAATCCGAAAATCTTTCCAATCTTTTGCGTCTTTATATTGAGGAAAATAATTATACGGAAGAAGGTTTCGATTTAATAGGTGAGGCGGAACATTTAATGAATTTAGAGTATCCTGAGTTTGATCGTGAAGAAGAAATCGAAGAAGAAGAAGAGGATGAAGAAGAATTTGAAGATGTAGAAGACATAGAAGAAATCGAAGAAGAGGAGGACCTCGGTGAAACGGAATACGAATCTCAGTAGTTGTTTAATTTGTGATGGCTTTGGTTTGAAAAAAGAGGATCTATTGAAGTAAAAGGCTTGGCAGTACTTGTGTTGTTAAGAATATTATCCATTATCCGCCGGGTGTATTTCGGTCACCAAGATGTTCGCCAAAGTTCTTGGGAACTTTTCATTTTAAAAATTTCATTAATCTTCGTTACAAAATTTTCGTCGCTATAAGTCTTTGTGTATTCATCCCCTTTAGTTTTATATGGATTCCATGATAAAACCATACGTTCGATGAACATTTCATCGAGCTCAACGTGGGTAATTTTTTTTATGATGTTTGTATCCAAATCCGTAAGAATAGCTACCATATTATGGTCTTCTTTATTATATAGCGCCTCACAAAAACCAGGAGACTCCATTTCCTGTTGAATTGGATTACAGGGAGTTTCGAGCAACCAATCTTCACTTCCAACCGCAAATATAGGTATAGAAGGAAATTCCGATTCAATAATCAGCTTGGCTTGCCATTTTCCAGTCCAAGCTTTTATTTGTGCTGCAGATGGGTTAGAAATTGCTGCTAATAGAAGCATATCCCCATTCGGTGAAAATGATAGACCCCCTCCATGTCCAGCTATGGGGAGCGGGCAAGACTGTCCTTCTACAAAACTTATTGTTGTTTGATCTATTTCATCCATAACCTAACAGCACCTTAAAAGAGATTTTTCTATTTTGTTTAAGCTTGGCCAAATTGTCAACTATCAATTTACTAATTTTAGCGATATGAAAAAAATGCAACCCACAAAACATGGACATTATAACAGGTTGAGTTTATTATCCCATTCGGTTATTGTTAACAACTTAATTACGTTCAAAAATTATGAAAACCACCCTTATATCGCATGCCAGTTTGTTGGTTCAATCTGGCAATACAACTTTACTTACTGACCCAGTTTTTTTTGAATATTTATGGGAAGAATGCAATGTGCCTTGTCCAAGTATTGACTTGGACTTGGATAAACTCCCCCAAATTGATGTCCTAAATATATCACATCGGCATCAGGATCATTTTGATATACGGACCTTGGCCCATATCGCCAATAGTAAAACCGTTTTAGCTCCTGACGCTATTATACTTGCCCCGCGTGATGAACTTTTACTTGAAGTGTTAAATGAGTTGGAATTTAAAAATGTGATGGTGGTTGAAGACTTTAAAACTATCGAATTCAAAGATTTTACTTTGACTCCAACTCCTTCATTAAATGAGCAAGATTATTTTACGGAACATGGTTTACTTATTCATGACGGATCAGTAACTATTTGGAATCAAGTGGACACAATTGTTTCCCCGGATATCATCAAATATATTCACCGTTTATATGGCCAACCGGATATGGCGCATATGCGTTATTTACCTCTATTAGAAGGTAATTTTAATTTTCATAATGCGGTTGAATTACCAATGGAGGAATACAGTTCTTTCTTAAAAGTTGCTGGTGCCTGTCGACCAAAATTTGTTGTTCCTGGATCGGCGGGGTTTCGCTATCGTGATGAGTTTAAATTCCTTAATCAATATTCATTTCCCACGACCCAGGAACAATTTTTACGTGACCTTAAAGAATTTTGTCCAGAGATCAATAGCAGTAGTTTTTATCCTGGTGATGTTGCAAACATAACTAAGGAGGGTGTACAGATCTCTAGAGGTAGTTCTGATTTTATAAAAATGATAGAAGATGATGGTCATAAAATCGAATTCAAACCGGTTCTTGAAGTTCCTGCGATACGAACATTAACGAAGGATAAAGTTGAGCACGAAAAACAATGGATTGAGGTCGTTAATTTCATTGAAAAAGAGTTTGTTAACAAGGTGATACAGCAAAAAGCCGTTCAGCAATGGGTAGAATGGCAAGTGGTTTACCAAATTGAAGTCTTTGGTCAAGAAGGCTCTCAAATTTGGTGTATGGATTTTACTGGAGAAGATGCTTCAATAATTAAAGGGCGTGTAGGAAAAATTAATTTATATGAAGGAATTGCCTGTTCAGAACTTTATAGTCTGATTCATAATCATACCAGTTGGGATTACGTTGGTATTAATGGACAATATAGAACCTTCAAAGATCTTTATCGAATTCGTTTAGGAGAATTTGAAATATGGGAAGGGCAAGGTAAGAAAAGATTTCCACAACCTTTGACCGAAATTTTTCCTGCCGGGCAGGAAATGGATCGAGTTAAATTTATGAGTGATGTCAAACGTTGGAAATCTAAGGAGATGCTTTGAAGAACTCTATAAAATGCTTTAAATGCCAGTTAGATTATTTGCGTGGAATATGCTTTGAAAGTAAAAGGAGATTTGTTTAATGAGTAGACCGGAAGAATTAAATGACCCTAAGAAGTTTGATGCCTTAATGGAGAACATTAATACAAAATTAGCAATAACAGCTATTCCACTTAGAGAGAGGGCGCTCATGTCACAAGCTCTCTTAAGTGATGAGCTTGACTACGATGTGGCGGACGATGATTCGGTTTATCCGCAGGTTATTGAATGGTATAAGAAGAGATTCCCTGGCGAAAAAATTTAGGTTTAAGATGCAACTTCACGTTAGTCACAGTAAATGAATTTCCATTGACAGTTATCAAATGAGTGGGTAAACTTTCTAAAATTAATTATAACAATAAGTTACAAAAACTAGGCGGTGTAGCTCAGGTGGTTAGAGCATACGGCTCATATCCGTAGTGTCGGGGGTTCAACTCCCTCCACCGCTACCAGTTTAATATAAGCAAGTAAAGGGGCTTCGGGATTACCTGTGGCCCCTTTATTTTTATTGGATGTGGTCAATTTTAAGAGAACTATCGGAAAGCAAAATTTCACCGATCAATGAAATGAGGACTTTATTGCAACAGAAATTCTACTGAGGATGTTTTATTGATCATTAGCGCCCCATTTAATTGAGAATATCGATTCATCAAAATTTGGCGATGGATTATAAAAAGTCTCGAAAGCACCAGATTTTTCATTTGCTTCAGAGTAAAACCATTGACCAGCAGGAAAATAAATTAAATCGAGTAACCAGATTTCTCTGTAATCCTTTTTCTTAATGGTTAAGAAACCATTACCTTTTTTAAAGTTAAACTTTCCAAATAAAGTAACAGTCGTTTCCGGAGGACCGGTAAGAGTAAAAGTATATTTTCCATCCCTAAAAAAACAAGGTTGGTCTCTCATATCAGGAACATCTTCTCCCACTTTAATAGTAAATAGCCTGTAACAAACGTCATCGTCGATAGTAACTGCCCAAGGCAACGTTTCTTTACGCAGTACCATCTCACCTTCTCCGAAACTAAGGCCAGGGAAGGTGATTAAAATGGTTAAAGTAGTTAGCAAAGCTGTGAGTTTCATATAGTACTTTTCCAAAAACAAATTAAAAGTGAGCTTGCTCAGAAGAGCAATCCCCTATACTAAATATAGGCCTTTTTCGTTTGTATGCACGTCTATGGTTAAATAATTATTCAATAATATTTGTAAGATGTTACCCTTAATTTCAAATAGACAACCTAATTGATTTTGGCTAAAATTATAAATTAATTTTTAATAATTAAATTTGATCGTATCTATTATATGAATATCCCTACAAAAATAGAAACAGATGAAACCATTTGTCAATGTTTTCAAGTAAATGAAAGTACCATCCGCGCTGCAATTAAAAAAGATAATCTGACAGAAATAGAGCAAGTTACTGAAAAGTGTGAAGCTGGAGGAGGTTGTCATTCTTGCCATATTTTGCTGCAACTATTTATCGATGAACATCAGAAAAAAATGACTCCCATAGAAGATCTGGTTAAAGATCACGGCCAGAAAGTTAAAAAACAAGGTATATTGAGTCGATTCTTCGAAAAAACTAAGTCAAAACCCTCCTGATTTATCCTAAAATTAAAGTTCTATAATTTCTTTGTTATTACACTTAATAGAATATAATGATTCTGGTATTTTGTTAGCTAAGTAAATACTTAACCCTTTACATCTAATACCCAATGAACCCAAAAAATCATGTTCTTTACAGTGGTGCTGCTCAAGGATCAGAGTCCGAATTTGGAAAATTTGCTGAAAAACTTGGTGTACAGGAGGTAAATTATACTTTTAATGGACATATAATTTATCGAACTCGTGGAATTCGTGTTCTAACTTCAGAAGAATTATTAAAAGGGGACGTTAGCCTAACTTATCTTTCCAAACTTATGAACAGAAAATATAATACGGGTTCAATGTTTAAAAAAGTTCTTCAAAGTATTTGGCATCAAATCAATAGTTCGGAAGAAATTTTTGTTGTGGGAACAATTCTTGATGACAATACAGTAAAAGGAGGGACAGGGTGGGGAGCAGAATATTCAAAAATATGTAACAAAACATTACATGTTTACGATCAGGAGCAGCATGCGTGGTTTAAATGGATCAATGGAAACTGGAAAAATGAGGAAAATCCCAAAATTAAAAGTAAAAAATTTGCAGGTACCGGTACACGATTTTTAAATTCAAATGGAAAGAAAGCTATAAAGGAATTATTTGAACGTTCCTTCAAGAAATAGCACCAGTGAAAACTCTCCGGGCCGCTTATTTCGATTGTTATTCAGGGATTAGTGGAGACATGATTCTTGGAGCCATGGTCGACCTTGGTGTCGATATAAAAGAAATTCGTAAGGCTTTAAAAAAAATAGATCTAAAAGGATATAACCTTCATTCAAAAAAAATTCAAAGAAATGGTTTGGCAAGCACTCAAATTACAGTTGAAACAAAAAAGTTCAAAAAACAACACTCTACCCCCCACCGCAGTTACTCTGATATTCGAAAGTTAATAAGTCAATCAAAATTAACTTCAATAGTAAAAAGCAACTCCATAGAAATATTTAAAAGAATTGCCAAAGTCGAAGCCCAAATTCATAACACGACTATTCAGAAAATTCATTTTCATGAAATCGGAGGTATTGACTCCATCGTTGATATAGTGGGTGGGGTTTGGGCAATTGAATCATTAAATTTAGATACAATTATATCTTCACCTCTAAATGTTGGGGAAGGTTTTATAGATTGTGCCCATGGTCGATTACCTGTTCCTGCTCCTGCTACTCTTAAACTTTTAAAAGGAATACCTGTTTTCTCTAATGGTGTAAAGGAGGAATTAACCACTCCCACTGGTGCAGCGATGATTGGATTTTATGCGGAAAAATTTGAATCCATTCCAACAATGACCATTGCAAATGAAGGTTATGGTGCAGGCAGTCGTGTTATTCCTTCACTACCTAACTTATTAAGAGTTCTTGTTGGGAATATTACAATTGGTAAATTCAATACTCTAGTAATGATTGAAACAAATATTGATGACATGAATCCTGAAATTTTTGAAACAGTGATGGAATCACTGTTTAGTGCCGGAGCCCTCGATGTATACTTTTCAGCAATAATTATGAAAAAAAATCGGCCTGCAACGAAAATTTCCGTTCTGGCTCAATGTGAAAGTAGAGAAAAATTATCAAAAATTCTTTTAACTGAAACATCCTCTTTCGGTGTGCGTTTTTACAGTGTCGATCGGTTAATATTGGATCGTGAAGTTAAGAAATTAAAAACTCCTTATGGTTTAATTAAAATTAAGCTTGGCAAGTTGGATGGTAAAATAGTTCAGGCCGCTCCCGAATTTGAAGATTGCAGAAAAGTTTCCCGTACTAAAAAACTCCCTGTAAAGAAAATCTATGATGAAGTGCAGGCACTAATCCATAATAAGTGGTTGGTATAAACAATTAGGGATTTAAGCATGTGCGGCTTGAAAAGGAAGGGGATTATATTTTCTGCTTATTCATAAACTCATCAAAATGCTTCTGATACACAATGTCCCACTCAGGAGAACCTTCGCGGGGAGCATTTTTGTAAGTGTTCATAATTCTTCTAGCTTCTTTATCTGCTTTATCGTCAAGCAGTAAAATATCTGTCATCGTTCGCGTTATATCTAAACGTAAATCGTTTAAATCTACTTTGTAGTCTAATTCATCGCGCCTGGAAAAATCTTTAACAATGAGACTACTGATATGGTTGATTTTATCTCTACTTATTTTCATAGATTTCTATAAAATTAGACCTCGTTCTCGAACTAACTTTGACTTGACCATCTGGAATACTCGGCCATAGTCCATCATGCTTCTTTCATACTCTTCTGTTTTGGATTCTAGAAGGGTTTTTACTTCTTCGTTTAATCGATCTTCTACCATCAAATCCTCTATAATAATTCCGGCAACGATAGTTTCTAATTTGTCTATCGTTTCTTCCCAAATAATTAAATCTTTATCTGTAAGGGAACGGACAACTTTTTTAGAGAGAGTTTCTACAAATTCCTTAGTAATACGCATAATTTATTTATGTTTATTTTTATTTTCACCTAATAATAAGAAGCAATGATTGTCTGTAATCTGGACATCTATTATTGAGGTCTCTTGTATGTTAATTTCTTCGATCACTTGATTGAACATAGCTTCAATTGCCTTAGGGCCTTCTTCTGAAATATCTAACACTCGAATACCGGTTACTTGCTGATCAGAGTTTCTCATAAATCCTTGAATATGAAATACTTCGTGGATTAAGGACCCTTTTATTTACGATAATAGGGGATGAATATTTAGAATCTCTAAATTTGGGGTATTATCCCTCATTTATATTTTTGAATCAATATATATCGATTTGCACTAGGGTAACCCTTATTGATTATGTTCTATTTGTATTAGCAATTAATAAATAAGCAATAAGAAAGGCTATTGAAATTACATATTCAATTGAGTATATTGGAAATAATGAAATAACTCATGTAAACACAAATTGTTGCGGGAACTGTATTGCTTCAGTATTCCGCTCTTTTTTTTGATCCCAAGTGGACTCAGGCGAGACTAAATTTGGTTAAAGAAGTAAATTTTACTGAAAAAGTACCCATAAGCCATCACCTAATAGAAATTAAAGATAGGGTGATACAGGTTGGTATTGTCGTTGCACTTTTCTTTGGTTTATGT
>Ga0209992_10001475_pt1 | contig 24619 bp, 23 predicted proteins | sample 2SBtaG_2_FD_182564 | JGI IMG/M metagenome (GOLD analysis project Ga0209992, IMG submission 182564) | Deep subsurface microbial communities from Kolumbo volcano to uncover new lineages of life (NeLLi) - 2SBTROV12_ACTIVE470 metaG (SPAdes)... | ecosystem: Environmental > Aquatic > Marine >... | reverse complement strand
CGCCAGCCGGACGGCGCACATGTGGAATTTTGCAAAGGCGTGCAAAACCCGATTGGCCTGAAATGCGGGCCAACCCTGACCACCGACGATCTGATGCGGTTGATGGATACGCTAAATCCTGAAAACGAACCGGGCCGGTTGACGCTGATCAATCGTTTTGGCGCCGGAAAAGTTGGCGACCATCTGCCCAAACTGATTGGGAAGGTGCAGGCGGAAGGCCGGCATGTGGTTTGGTGCTGTGATCCCATGCACGGGAACACGATCAAATCGGCAACCGGGTATAAAACCCGACCCTTTGATCTGGTTTTGCACGAAGTGCGGGAATTTTTTGCCATCCATCAGGCCGAGGGCACCCATCCCGGCGGCGTGCATTTTGAAATGACCGGTCAGGACGTGACCGAATGCACCGGCGGCGTTCGGGCGATTTCGGACGAGGATCTTTCGCACCGGTATCACACGGCCTGTGATCCACGGCTGAACGCATCACAATCGCTGGAACTGGCGTTTTTGGTGTCTGAAGAATTGTCACAACGCGAGCAGAAACAGCGCGCGACAGGGTAATATTTCAATCGTCGGATTTGACCAGCCGAAGATAGGGTTGCCCGGGCTTTGTTTCGGTGGCGGGGTTCTGGCCGCTAAACCGTGGGCTGTCTTCGGCAAATCCCGGCAGCAGGCCGCGTTTTTCTCCGGCTTCGGCGGCAACGATTCGGGTGACCTTTTTTGAGGTGATGGAAAACCGGTGCGGAGGGGTTCCCACTGGTCCATCGGTGACAACGGCACCAAGAATGCGCTGGATCTGACCCAGATCGTTTTTCATGGGCAACAACAACATATCGGCCCGCAGCGGTGCCAGCACCGGGCGTGTATGTGCCAACTCGAACTCAACAATTTCAGGTGTGTGGAAAATATCGGACACGACCGTTGCGTATTCTGCGCGGTGCGACACCTCGATGATCGCTGTGGCCGCCATGCCGCGCACCTCCATCCCCATCAGATTGCACAACTCTGCCCCGGCCAGGCGAAAACGGATATTGTCGGTGGCGATTTTTTCCAGAATGAAAGCGTGTTCCAGCACGCTTTCAATCTCGCGCGGATTGATTTCAGAGCGCATAGGCGCAATACGCCCGGCCCGCAGACGTTCCCAATACTTCAGCAAATCGACAAGAATCGGGTTTTTCATTTGTTTTTTACTGCAGTTAAGCAGCGCCACATTCGATCGCCGCGATTGATCGGTCTCCATTTTGTCTGCTCCTGAATGCCGGTTAATGACGCCACTTTGCGAAGCTTTGTTGTGAAACAGAAATGGATTTGTTAACCCTATGTTCGTAAAGCTTTCTCAATCCTTAATAAGACAGAAAAAGCGCAAATAAGAGGCAAATTTCGTTAAATGGTTAACTCTATGACCGGATTTGCAGCGCGGCAGGGCGATTTGGGCGCTGTCAGTTGGAATTGGGAAATTCGCAGCGTGAACGCGCGGGGGCTGGATATCCGCCTGCGTCTGCCAGAGGGAATGGATGCGGTTGAGGCACCCCTGCGCAAAGCCATAGCGGCGAAAATCGGACGGGGGAATGTAACCTTGACCCTGCGGATGCAGCGGGCCGAGGGCGCGGGCCATGTGGCGGTGGATACCGCACAATTATCAAGGGTTATCAGTGCTTTAAAGCTGGCAGAGGATGAAGCGCGGGCGCAGGGTGTAAATCTGGCGGCCAGTTCAGGTGCCGCGCTGCTGGGACTGCGCGGTGTGGTGGACATAAGTGCGCCGGATGACGGTGATCCGGCGGAGCTGATCAATGCATTGCAAAAAGATATTGCGCCGCTGGTTGCGGATTTTGCCGGGGCCCGTGCGGACGAGGGTGCGTCCATCGGCGTGGTGTTGGATGGACAGTTAAAACAGGTGCGCGGACTTGTTGAGGCGGCAACGCAGGCGGCAAACGACCGCAGCGCAGCCCAGGCGGCGAAATTTCGCGCCAATCTGGCAGGTATTATGGATAATGCCGAAGGTGCCGACCCGGACAGGGTGGCGCAGGAACTGGCAATTCTAGCAATCAAAGCGGATGTCACCGAAGAACTGGATCGCCTGCAAACCCACGTTAAGGCAGCAGAGGATTTGTTGCAGCTAAAAGGTGTGATCGGGCGAAAGTTTGATTTTCTGATGCAGGAATTTAACCGCGAGGCCAATACGCTGTGTTCCAAATCCGGTTCCGCCGACTTGACGGCCATCGGATTGAACCTGAAAACGGTGATCGACCAGATGCGCGAACAGGTTCAGAACGTTGAATAATATGGCAGATTCTCAAGACAAGCGGCAGGGATTGCTGATTATTTTGTCTTCGCCGTCCGGTGCCGGCAAAACCACGCTGGCGCGACGGCTGATGGCGTGGGACGACAGTCTGCGGTTTTCTGTTTCCGCCACCACCCGGGCACCGCGCGAAGGTGAGGTTGACGGACGGGAATATTTTTTCACCGCACGCGAAGACTTTCAGCAGATGGTGGCAGACGGTAAAATGCTGGAGCACGCAGAGGTGTTTGGATATCTTTACGGATCACCGCAACAACCGGTTGAGGCCGCGGTGAACGCGGGCCGGGATATCTTGTTTGACATTGACTGGCAGGGCGGACAGCAGATCAGCAATTCATCCTTAAAAGACAGCGTGGTCAGCATTTTCATCCTGCCACCAAGCATTGCAGAGCTTGAACGGCGTCTGAAAGCCCGCGCACAGGACAGTGCCAAGACCGTGGCGGAACGCATGGCGAAATCGCGTGCGGAAATCAGCCATTGGGGCGAATATGATTATGTGCTTGTCAATCAGGATCTGGATCGTTGCGAGGCAGAGCTGAAGACCATCCTGATTGCCGAACGCCTTAAACGCCAGCGCCAGCCGGGACTGGTGGACCACGTGCGAGGGCTGAACGAAGAATTTGCCGGGAGGGCGTCGTGAGTGTCTATAGTCTAAGCGGGGTTGAACCACAGTTTCCCGATGACAAAGATTTCTGGGTGGCGCCCGGTGCTCATGTGATCGGTGACATTCTGGTGCAGTCGGGCGCGTCTGTATGGTTTGGCGCGGTTTTGCGCGGTGACAACGAACGCATCACCATTGGGGCGGGCAGCAACATTCAGGAAAACGCGGTGCTGCACACTGATATGGGGTTTCCCCTGACCATTGGGGCAAACTGCACCATCGGGCATAAGGCAATGCTGCACGGCTGCACGATCGGCGATACCTCGTTGATCGGTATGGGCGCAACTGTGCTGAACGGTGCAAAAATAGGCAAGAATTGCCTGATCGGGGCCGGGTCGCTGATCACTGAAGGCAAAGAAATTCCAGACGGCTCGTTGGTTGTGGGCATGCCGGGCAAGGTGATCCGCCCGCTTGATGAGGCTGCGATCAAAAGGTTGCGGGCGTCTGCGGTTCATTATCAGGAAAACATGCGCCGGTTTCGTGACGGCTTAACGCGGCATTGACACCCGGCCACAATTTATGTGTGTGACGTCCGGCTATTACACCCGTTAAAACTTCAGAACAATCCGGTCATCGGTGATCAGTGCCTCCAGCGACGGTTTTCGCCAGCGCGTCATTTCCTGCAACACGCCAAACTGCACAAGGGCCGCTGTCAGCTTCAAATCAACGTCCTGACCCAGCAATCCGGCCCAATGAGCGGCAACAATGCGCATTTTCTCAGCGTCCGCTGTGATTTTATAGCCACCCTGATCAAAATATACATCAATCCGGCCGCCGTAGGGCAAAGCGGTTTCCAGACACTGGATCGCCAAAAAGGCGGTTTTCACATCGTGGCGTTGAATTTCATGGCTTGGATGCCAATGGACCTCGATACGGGAGCCCCGAAAATTATCAGCCAGAACCGAGCGTATTTCCGGCATGGCCAGCGTTACGCCCCTTGGGGCTGATCCGTACGCCACCCGAAAGAACCGGATTTTTGAGGTTGCGTTGTCGATGCTGTCAGAGATCAGCTTGAATTCGGGCGAATGGGGCTGGCCGGTCATCGACAGCAGTTCCAACCCGTTGCTAACCGCGCCCAGGGGGCTTATGAGATCGTGACATATGCGCGAACTCAGCAGGGCGGAAAGATCAAAATTATCCTTAGACATAACGGCCATTGCCTACGATCAAAGGCATCTGCGTTGTGAGCGGCGCGGCCCATTCGGTGCTTGAGCCCGGAAATCTGGTGCACCATCCACAGCGCAGGGATTGGGGGCTGGGGCAGGTGCAATCCGTAGTTGACGGAAAGATCACCGTTAATTTCAAACACGCCGGTAAAGTGGTTATCCTGTCAGCACACATCCAATTGGTCCAAGCCTTCGATGAAGAATAGCGATGTTGTAGCGGAAATGATATTCAACTTAAAGTGGTTAATTAGTCTTAATATGCACTTTTTTGAGGCATCAGAAACAGTTGCTTTTGCGTGCCAAACATTGAAAATAGCCGGCAAAGGGACAAGATAACCCATCAAGACATCGGGCCGGGGGCTGTTTGTCTGCATTGGTGTCACGTCCCCGTTTGAACAGGGCGCAATCAACTTCGATGGCGAAAAACGACCGTCATTTTATCGTAAGGCTGGCCAGAGATCGGCAGGATCTGCTGGCGTCCCAGCGTTTGCGCTACCGGGTGTTTGTACAGGAGCTGGGGGCCACCGGGCCAACGGTTGACCACGACAAGGCCCTGGAATGTGATGATTTTGATGCTTTTTACGATCATCTGCTTTTGGTTGACCGGCGGCGTGATCCACGCGATCTGGACCATGTTATCGGCGTTTACCGTCTGCTGCCGGGAGATGTGGCCAAGGCCAACAAAGGCTTTTACAGCGCCGCTGAATTTGATCTTGGCCCGTTGATCAACAGCGGAAGGCGGTTGCTGGAACTTGGGCGCTCCTGCGTTGACAAAAACCACCGTGGCGGCATTGCCATGTATCATCTGTGGAACGGTCTGGCGGAATATGTGCTGGAAAATGAAATAGAGGTGATGTTTGGCGTGGCCAGCTATCACGGCACAGACGCAGACCGGATCGCGCAGTCGCTCAGCTATTTGCACCATCGTCATCTGGCACCTGCCGCGATGCGGGCAAAAGCGATTGGCGATGGTGTTCGGTCTATGGATTTGATTGCAAAGACCGATTTGGACAAGAACGCGGCGCTGGCGCAAACCCCCGCACTGATCAAGGCGTATCTAAGACTGGGCGGGTCAATCGGCGAAGGCGCCTACGTGGACAAAGATTTTAACACCGTAGATGTGTGCCTGCTGATGGACACCAAGGCCATGTCCAGGCGGCACCGGGACAATTATATCAAACGTCAGCACCGCGGCGCGGCGTGAGCTGGAACCCGGACATCGTGCCAGATGATGAACCGATTGGGCTGGCCTCGTGGGTGTTGCTTGTGGTGCGCGGGCTGTTGATTTTGGCCATCATCTATACGTTTCTGATCTTCCTTATTTTGATCCGGCTGATTGAATATCCGTTCAAAAGCCATCCGGTGTCACAACGCATTGTGCAGGTGACCTGTTATATCAGCTTGCTGATCATGGGTTTAAGGGTTCAGAGCGAGGGCACACCGATGACCCACAAGGGCGCCGTGGTCAGCAACCATGCGTCCTGGCTTGATATTTTTGCACTGAACGCGCCGCAAAAGGTCTATTTTGTTTCAAAGGCAGAGGTCAGCGGCTGGCCGGTGATCGGCTGGATCGCGCGTGGCACCGGCACGGTGTTCATACAGCGAAAATCACGCGACGCCGCCAAACAAAAGGCGCTGTTTGAGGCGCGGCTTGATCACGGGGACCGGCTGTTGTTTTTCCCGGAGGGCACCAGCACGGACACCCGCCGGGTATTGGGGTTTAAATCAACGCTGTTTGCCGCGTTTTTCGAGCCCCGCCTGATTGACGCTATGTGGATACAGCCGGTTTCACTGACCTACCGCGCGCCGGTTGGCGAGGATCAGCGGTTTTATGGCTGGTGGGGCGAGATGCTGTTCATGCCGCATTTGCTAAAAACGCTTGGGGCCCGGCGGGCCGGTCGGATTTTCGTGGTGTTTCACGCGCCGGTCAGGGTGCGGGATTTTGCGGACCGCAAATCGCTGGCCAAATATTGCGAGGACAAGGTGCGCGAGGGCATGCGCTGGGACTTGTGACTGCAGAGGGTAATCAAGCGACTGGAAAAGAAATTTCGAAATTTTTTTGCAAATCTTTTTCAAAAAATTGGGTGCGCGGCGCTTAGAATGGATTGATTATAGGTCAAAGACCAGCGCCATCAGGGCTGATTTTGGATCGTCGTGCTGCCAGATTTCTGGGCCGATTGCAAAGAAATCCGTGTGCGGGGCCAGTGCTTTTATTTCCGCAGGCCGCAAGCCGCCTTCGGCAACCACCGGCACCTCGATCATTTGTGACCACCATTCAAAGACCTCTGTTTCAACGATCTTACCGTCGCCCAGTGCAGAGGCTGTCACCGGTCCAAAACTGATATAATCCGCACCGGCCTCGCCCGCGCTTAACCCGTCGTGGCGGGAGGTGCCGCAAAAGGCACCGACAATGGCGTCACTGCCAAGGTCCTTTCGCACGTCGCGCAAAAGTCTGGTGTTGAAATTCAGGTGCACGCCGTCAAGGCCCAGACGCAAAACCATGCGGTAGTGCTGGTCAATCACAATGGCCACATCCCGGGCGTGGCAGATTTCGCGCAAACCGTCTGCCGCCCGGGAAATGGCGTTTTCGTCGGTTGTCGCCATTGACAGGCGCAGACAGGCAATATCGGTAGCGTCCAGGATTTCCGCCAATTGATTTTGCATCGCCGGAAGTTCAAATTCCGGCGGTGTTATCAGGTAAATCTGTGGTTTTTCAAGTGCGGTCATGGGGTGTCACCTAATCGGGGCGGATGCCGATGGCAACGGATATATGGCCTGCCGCTATGCTATTTGGCGGGCAGGGCGCCAACAAATTCCCGTGCCAGTTCCAGCAGCGCCAAACGTGAGGTATCGCTTGCAAAACCTTCATCACTGATGTCCACCATGCCGCCCATCTTCCGCCCCGTGAAGGTCATCGGTACTGCGCCGTCAACCGCCAGCGCCTGTGCTTCGTTGTCTTTGCCAACCCGAAACATGCCGCCGTTTTTGTGCACGCCGCACAGCATATTGCCGTTCAGCATAAACGCCATGCCGCCGAACATTTTCTTCTTTGATATGCCGTCCGTTTCGGCCAGATCGTCGCGCATGATCTGCGCCAACCCTTCATCATACGCCATGTTTTGCCTCCTTGCGTGCACTTTGGGTGCATCGTATCACGCAATCTGGACAGACCGGAGAAATAATGTCGGGCACGGATCACCAAAGGGATGAAGGCTGGGGCGGGCCGCAACCGGTGTTCGTTTTGGTGCGTCCGCAAATGGGTGAAAACATCGGGGCCGCGACGCGCGCCATGTGGAATTTCGGACTGGAAAATCTGCGACTGGTGGCGCCGCGTGACGGCTGGCCAAACGCCAAAGCCGTGGCGATGGCCAGCGGTGCGGCGCGGGTTTTGGACGGGGTGCAGATATTTGACGACACACCGGATGCCCTTGGAAACATGAATTATGTCTTTGCCACAACGGCGCGGGGGCGGGATCTGACCAAACCGGTTGTCAGCCCTGAACACGCCATGAAACAGGCCCGCGAAATGCTGGCCGACGGGCAAAAAGTTGGCGTGATGTTTGGGCCTGAACGGGCCGGGCTTGAAAACCGCGATGTGGTGCGGGCCAATGCGCTGATTTCGGTGCCGGTCAACCCGGCCTTTGGCTCGCTTAATCTGGCCGGCTGTGTGCTGTTGCTGGCCTATGAATGGCGGCGGCTTGGCGGGCAGGCGTTGGTGACGCGCCCGGCGGCCAATGCCCCGCTTGCCAGCGCCATAGAGGTTGAGAAATTCAACGAACATCTGCATGAAAGACTGGACGACGTGGGGTTTTTCTTTCCAGAGCACAAGGCTGAAAGCATGGCGCTGAACCTGCGCAACCTGTTCTCGCGGATGCCGCTGACCACCGCCGATGTGCGCACGTTGCACGGCATTTTGCGGGCGCTTGGCGAAAAACGACCGCCGCGGGGCTGACGCCCTTGCGGGCCTGTGGATGCCGCCCTAAAGATAAGCCAGTGCGGAGGGGCGAATGGCAGAAAAACGCAGTATTTTTGAAGAGGTTGGCAGCGGTACCACAAAGGATGCCGTGGTTACCGGCGGAATAATCGATGCGGCGCGCAAAGACGGGCGCGGTATCATAAGGTATTGGCTGGCCATCCTATTTAGCATGGTTGCGGTGATGATCGTGGTCGGCGGGCTGACGCGCCTGACAGACAGCGGTTTGTCAATCACCGAATGGAAGCCGATTGCCGGGGCCGTCCCGCCGCGCAGCGAAACCGCCTGGGCGGAAGTTTTTGCCAAATATCAGGCAACGCCAGAGTATCGCTTGCAAAACGAAGGTATGAGCCTGTCAGAATTCAAGGGCATTTACTGGTGGGAATGGGGCCATCGTCAACTGGGCCGGATGATCGGGCTGGTATGGGCCGTTGGGTTTTTCTGGTTTTTGCTGCGCCGTCTGATCCCGCCGGGCTGGACCGGGCGGTTGCTGGGGATCGGGGTACTTGGCGGGTTGCAGGGTGCGCTTGGCTGGTGGATGGTGGCATCTGGCCTGACGGGACGCATGGTTGATGTGGCGTCTTACCGGCTGGCACTGCATCTGGGTTTGGCTTTTATTATTATGGGGTTGATCGCGTGGTATCTGTTTGCGCTGGCGCGGGACGGGCGTGAATTGTTGCAGGCACAACGCAACCGTGAAACAGGGGCGCAATCCCTGGCGTCTGTTTTGGGGCTGTTGGTTTTGGCGCAGATATTGCTGGGCGCACTGGTGGCGGGGATCGACGCCGGGCGCGGCTATATCGACTGGCCATTGATGAACGGAGCGTTTTTGCCGGGTGAGAGTTTTGAGCTGACACCGGTTTGGAGCAATTTTTTTGAAAATCCGGCGCTGGTGCAGTTTAACCACCGGATGTTTGGGTATCTGGTGTTTATTTTTGCGGCGTTTGCGTGGTGGAAAAGCCGCCAAAGCCCGCTGCGCCAGATCAAAGCGGCCTTTAACATGGTGATGGCGATGGTGCTTTTGCAAATGGTTTTGGGGATCGCCACGGTGCTTTATGGTGCGCCCTGGCAGGTGGCGATTGTCCACCAGATAGGCGCGATATTGCTGATAGTTATGGTGCTGCGGGCGCGGTTTGTCAGCCAGTATCCGGTGGTCCAGTCTTTACGATAAGGGCATGAAAATGCGGGAAACTTATGACACACTGATGGCCTATGTGCGCCAAACCTCGGCCCTTGGTCAGGTGGCCGGGCTGGTTGGCTGGGATCAGGAAACCATGATGCCAAAGGGGGCTGCCGATCAGCGGGCAGAATGGTCCGGAGCGTTAAGTGCGGTTATTCATGCACGCAAAACCGATCCAAAGGTCGGCGAATGGCTGGAACGGCTTGACGGGAACGCCCTTGACGACGTGGCCCGCGCCAATTTGCGCCTGATCAGGCGCTCTTATACGCGCAACACCAAGGTTCCGGCCGAACTGGCAACGCGCATTGCAACGCTGACGTCAAAAGCCCAGGGCATTTGGGCAGAGGCCCGCGCGGCCGATGATTTTGAGGCTTTCGCGCCAACATTGAAAGAAGTGCTGGAATTGCGGCGTCAGGAAGCTGCGGCGCTTAGTGACGGTGGCGATCTGTATGACGCGCTGCTTGATGACTATGAACCGGGCATGACGGGTGCGGTGCTTGACGATCTGCTGGGACGCTTGCGGGTTGGGCTGGTGGATCTGCGCCGCCGGATTTCAGAAAGCGCGGTCAATATCCCGGAACTTGGTCACCACTTTGACAGCGCGTTGCAAATGCAGATGTCCCGCGAACTGGCGGGCGTGTTTGGCTATGACTGGAACCGTGGGCGGCTGGACAAGGCGGTGCATCCGTTTTCGTCGGGCAGCGGCACGGACACCCGCATCACCACGCGCATTGACGAGGCCAATCCGTTCAACTGCTTTTATTCCACCATTCACGAGGTGGGGCATTCATGCTATGAGCAGGGGATCGCGGCACAGCATCTGTTAACCCCGGTCGGTCGCGGCGCGTCGATGGGCGTGCACGAAAGCCAAAGCCGGATATTTGAAAACCAACTGGGCCGGTCAGAGCCGTTTTGCGGTTGGCTGTTTAAACGCATGACCGATGTATTTGGCGATTTTGGCGTGCGCGACGCGCGGGAATTTTTCCGGGTGGTTAACAGGGTGGGGCAGGGCTACATCCGCACGGAAGCCGACGAGGTGCAGTATAACCTGCACGTGATGCTGCGGTTCTCGCTGGAGCGGCAGCTGATTTTGGGCGAACTGGAAGTTGATGATCTGCAAAGCGCGTGGAACGCCCGGTTTCTGGCGGACTTTGGCTTTGCCGTTGACAGGCCGTCAAACGGCGTGCTGCAGGATGTGCACTGGTCTGTTGGGTTGTTTGGATATTTTCCGACCTATTCACTGGGCAATATTTACGCGGGCGGGCTGTACCAGACACTGCGCAGCGCGGTGCCTTTGCTGGACGACGATCTGGCGGACGGTAAAACCGGTGCCGCTATGGGCTGGTTGCAAAGCACCATTCACCGTCACGGTGGTATGTCCGAGCCTGCCGATATTATCACGAACGCCACCGGACAGGCGATCAGCGAGAAACCTCTGCTGGCTTATCTGGAAAAGAAGTTTGGTGATATTTACCAGCTGTAATTTTTATCGGCCTGCATGCAGAAAAACGGCTTTGGCCGCAAAGTTCAGCAATATTGGCACGCACGCTACCGAATAATGCGCGTGTATTTTGATCCTTCAAGGGTCGCCCCGATGATCAATCCGGCCCGCCCGTAAATCACCGCAATCACCGGCGAGCGCAGCTTTGTGGTGTCCACGCCCACGCCGTCACCCTCGTTGCGAAAAACATAGCTGGCGTCCGCCCCCAGCGCCCAACCGTTGGACGCGCGAAAATCTGCCAGCGCGTTTTCGTTCATGAAAAACAGCGTATGGGCAAACTGCTGGGCGCCGATCTGAACCCCGTAACTGGCCGACGTGGTGGAATAGTAATCCACCGTCGCGTTGCCAATCAGCAACGACCCCTCGCCATAGGCGGCGCCAAAGCCAAATCCGGCTTTGGTCACGTTGGGCATCACCAGCATGCCCGCCGCCCGGTCCGCCAGATCCTGGGCCCCCGGAATTTCCTGAAACATCTGTGCGATCGCCAGATCGACGCGGTAATCGATACGTTCACCGGCGCTGTTGCCAATGCCGCTTACACAGCCGGTGGTGGTTGCGCCGGCTGCAGCCAAAAAGGCGCGGCGGGTCCAGTCTGTCATGGGGTGCCCTCAATATCTGCTGTTGCCCGGTCTTAAACGCCGGATCTGAGGCGCACTATAGAACACTCGCGCCGTGCTGTCACTATATCTTGGGGGTATCGGCAGAAATGTTCCTACGATGCGGCAAGCATTTTTGCCACCCTCGGGGCAAAATAGGTCAAGACGCCGTCACATCCGGCCCGTTTGAATGCCAACAGGCTTTCCAGCATGGCCTTTTCGCCGTCGATCCAGCCGTTTTGCGCTGCCGCCTGGATCATCGCGTATTCGCCTGACACCTGATAGGCAAAGGTGGGCGCACCAAATTCCGCTTTTACGCGCTGGCATATATCAAGATAGGGCATGCCGGGTTTCACCATCACCATATCCGCGCCTTCGGCCAGATCACGCGCCACCTCGCGCAATGCCTCATCCGTGTTGCCGCTGTCCATCTGATAGGTTTTCTTGTCCCCTTTCAGCGCCCCGCTGGCCCCCACCGCATCGCGAAACGGGCCGTAAAAAGCCGAGGCGTATTTGGCGGAGTAAGACATGATCAGCGTGTCTTGAAAGCCGTTTGCTTCCAGCGCGTTGCGCATCATGCCAACACGCCCGTCCATCATGTCGCTGGGCCCAAGGATGTCCGCCCCGGCCTGTGCCTGCACCAGTGTTTGTTTTTCAAGCGCAACAAGGGTTTCGTCGTTCAGCACAATGCCATCCCTGACCAAACCGTCATGGCCGTCGGCGTTGTAAGGATCAAGCGCCACATCCAGCATAATCGCCAATTCCGGCACTTCGGCTTTGATCGCCCGGGTTGCGCGGTTGACCAGATTGTCCGGATTGAACGCCTCTGCACAGTCGGCGGTTTTCAGGGTCTCGTCCGTATAGGGAAACAACGCCATCACGCCAATCCCCAGATCAACCGCCGATTTCGCCGCCTCAACCGCCCGGTCAATGCTCAGGCGGTCAACGCCGGGCATGGCTGCCACCGGTTCTGTGATCTCTTCGCCGTCGCGCACAAACACCGGCCAGATCAGATCGTCAACGCAAAGCGCGCTTTCGCGCACCAGTCGCCGCAGGCCCGGCGTGCGGCGCAGCCGCCGCGAGCGGGCGGCGGGGTAGGCAGAAACTGTCGGGCGCATGATCTCTCCTGAATGATGCCACAATGCCATGCCATGCAATTGGGCAATTCTTCAAGAAAAAATGCTGATTTGGTGGTGGAAATTCCCGTATCAATCAGTAGTGTGCGAAAAAAATGCCAAGCAACAAAGGACAAGCCTTGGATTGGTATACCGGTGTTATAGAGGTTATCGACACACGGTCTTTTACCAGTATCTGGTATTGGATCATCGTGGCGGTCACATGGTCGTCCACCAGCCACTGGACGATGGGCGTGCCGTTTGACGCGGTGACGCGGGCGCGGCGTGCTGGCGGTGAGGCACAAGACGATCTGGAGCTTTTGGCGCGGGTCAATGTGAACCGCATATTGAATATCATTGATCAGGCCGGGCTGTGGGTGGTTGGGTTTGCCACGTTTTTGCTTAGCATGCTGGGGATTTTGGGGTTCTGGTACGACATCGAGATTTTTCAGGCGATTTTGCTGATTGTCGGCCCTCTGACGATCGTTGCGCTGTTGAGTGTGCGCAGCGCAAGACGCATCCGGCAGCGCGGCACCACCGGCAGCGATCTGCGCATCCACATCACCCGGCAAAGGTTTGTAAACCAGTTTATCGGGCTGGTGTCGATCTTCATCACCGCGTTCTGGGGCATGTGGCACAATCTTAGTGCGTCTGTTTTGTAACAATTAACTTGCGCGCAACCGCTGGGTTGGTATGGCACGGGCCCTGATGGCAAAAACTCCGGATCATAAATTGCGGCTTACGGTTTGTGGTGCGCCCGAGGGCTTTGACGCCTCGCTTTTGGCTGATCTGGTGGCGTCCACAAACGCACCGGTGGTTCATATTGCGCGGGACGACAAACGGCTGGAGGAAACCCGCCGGGGATTGCAGTTTTTTGCGCCGCATCTGCCGGTGTTCATATTGCCGGCATGGGATTGTCTGCCCTATGACCGCATGTCGCCCAATCCGGAAATTTCCGCCGCCCGAATGGCCACGCTGGCGATACTGGCACAGGGTTTTGCGCGGCCCTACATTTTGTTGAGCACCGTGAACGCCGCAACCCAAATGGTGCCTGCTCCGGCCCTTGTTGCCGCTTCAAGTTTCAGCGCCACAGTCAACAAGCAAATCAACGAGGCTGCGCTTCGGGCATTTTTGGTGCGTATGGGGTATGCGCAGTCACCAACAGTAACTGAGCCCGGCGATTTTGCGGTGCGCGGCGGTCTGATCGATGTGTACCCACCGGGTGACAGCGGCCCCGTACGGTTGGATCTGTTTGGCGACGTGCTGGACGGCGTGCGCCGGTTTGATCCATCCAGCCAGCGCACCATAGAAAAGCTTGACCGCATTGAGCTGGCCCCGGTGTCAGAGGTTATTCTGGATGACGCCGCCATTCAGCGGTTCCGGCAAAATTACCGGCATGCGTTTGGCGCGGCGGGAACGGACGATCCGCTGTATGAAGCTGTCAGCGCCGGGCGCAAACATTCCGGCATGGAACACTGGCTGCCGTTTTTCCACGAAGAACTGGCCACGGTTTTTGATTATGTGCCCGCTGCCACGCTTTGTTTTGATGACCACGCAACGCCCACGCGGATTGACCGCTGGAGCACCGTCAAAGATCAATACGAGACCCGTGCCGAAGCGCTGAACACCAAATCGCGGCTCGATACGGTTTACAAACCCTGCCCGCCGGAATTGTTATATCTGGACGAGGCCGCGTTTGCTGCGGCCACAGCTGCCCATGATGTTCGCAAATTTGTGGTGCTGCCACAAAGCACCGGCCTGAATGTCATAGATGCGGCAGGCCGGATCGGGCGGAATTTTACGCCGGAACGGCAGGTTCAGGACGCGGACCTGTTTGGTGTGCTGGCAGATTACATTGCGGCCAGACGCGCGGGCGGGCAGGTGGTGATTGCCTCATATTCCAAAGGCGCACGGGAACGGCTGGCCGGATTGCTGGAAGACAGCGGTGCCACGGGCGCGGTTAATATCGCCCAGTTTGGCGATATACCAAAGGGCGGGGGCGGGCTGTTTTTGGTGGTTTGGGCGCTGGAGCACGGGTTTGAAGCGCCGGGACTGACGGTGATCAGCGAACAGGATGTGTTTGGCGACCGCCTGATCCGCGCCCCAAAGCGCAAGCGCCGGGCGGAAAATTTTCTGACCGAGGCGACCAGCCTGACCCCCGGTGATCTGATTGTGCATGTGGATCATGGCATCGGGCGTTATACGGGCCTTGAAACCATCACCGCAGCAGGCGCACCGCATGATTGCATCGCGCTGGAATACGCGAGCGGAGACCGCCTGTTCCTGCCGGTTGAAAACATCGAACTGTTGTCGCGATACGGGCAGGAAACGGCCATGCTGGACCGGCTTGGCGGCGGGGCGTGGCAGGCCAAAAAGGCCAGGCTGAAACAACGCATCCGCGATATTGCCGACAAACTTATTCGTGTGGCTGCCGAACGCGCGTTGCGCAAGGCCAGGGTTATGGAACCGATAGACGGCGCCTATGACAGCTTTGCCGCGCGGTTTCCCTTTAGTGAAACCGACGATCAGCTGCATGCAATCGAGGATGTTCTGGCCGATCTGGCATCCGGCCGCCCGATGGACCGCCTGATCTGCGGTGATGTGGGGTTTGGCAAGACCGAAGTGGCGCTGCGGGCGGCCTTTGTGGCGGCGATGGCGGGTGTGCAGGTGGCGGTTATCGCGCCAACCACCCTGTTGTCGCGCCAGCACTTCAAAAGCTTTGAAGACCGGTTTCGCGGCCCGCCAATCACCGTGCGGCAGTTGTCGCGGTTTGTGTCGGCCAATGATGCCGCTGTGGCCCGCGAAGGCCTTGCCAAGGGATCGGTTGATATCATCATCGGCACCCATTCCCTGCTGGCCAAAGGGCTGAAGTTTCACAATCTTGGCCTGCTGGTCATAGACGAGGAACAAAAATTTGGCGTCACCCACAAAGAACGCCTGAAACAACTGCGCAGCGACGTGCACGTTATGACCCTGACCGCCACGCCGATCCCGCGCACGTTGCAGATGTCCCTGTCCGGCGTGCGTGATCTTTCAATCATCGGCACCCCGCCGGTGGACCGTCTGGCCATCCGCACCTACGTGAGCGAATTTGACGGCGTGACCATCCGCGAAGCCCTGCTGCGCGAGCATTACCGTGGCGGGCAAAGCTTTTATGTGGTGCCGCGGATCGCCGATCTGCCTGAAATTGAAGCGTTTTTAGAGGATCAGCTGCCGGAACTGAAATTCGTTGTGGCGCATGGCCAAATGGCGGCGGGCACGCTGGACGCCCGCATGAACGCCTTTTATGACGGCAAATATGACGTGCTGCTGGCCACCACGATTGTGGAAAGCGGGCTGGATATCCCCAGCGCCAACACAATGGTCATCCACCGGGCCGATATGTTCGGTCTGGCGCAGCTTTACCAGATCAGGGGACGGGTGGGGCGCTCTAAAACCCGCGCCTATGCCTATCTGACAACCAAACGGCGCACGCGCCTGACCCGCACGGCAGAAAAGCGGCTGCGGGTGTTGGGCTCGCTTGACAGTCTGGGCGCAGGGTTCACGCTGGCCAGTCAGGATCTGGATATTCGCGGGGCCGGGAACCTGCTGGGGGATGAGCAATCCGGGCAGGTGCGCGAAGTGGGTTACGAGCTTTATCAGTCCATGCTGGAAGAGGCGATTGCCAAGATGAAGGCAGGGGCCTTGGAGGGTTTAAGCGAAGCGGATGACACATGGGCACCGTCGATCAACCTTGGCGTACCGGTGCTGATCCCGGCGGGTTTTGTGCCTGATCTGGATGTGCGGCTGGGGCTGTACCGGCGGCTGTCTGATCTGCACAGCAAGGTAGAGCTGGAAGGCTTTGCGGCCGAACTGATCGACCGTTTTGGCAAGCTGCCACGTGAAGTGAACACGTTGCTGAATATCGTTCGGGTGAAATCCATGTGCAAACGCGCGGGAATTGCCCGGCTGGATGGCGGACCCAAAGGCGGAACCATCCAGTTTCACAACGACAGGTTTGCCAATCCTGCCGGGCTGGTTGATTTTATCAACTCCCAGGGCGGGCTGGCCAAGGTGCGGGACAACAAATTGGTGGTGCGGCGTGACTGGCGGCGCGACGGCGACCGTATGAAAGGCGCGTTTGCGGTGGCGCGCGATCTGGCGGAACTGGCTAAGACAACATAACCGGCGGCGGCATCTCCGGTTGGTTGCCGTGGTTTTTATAATTCTTTGATTTGCGGCGTTTTTTTTTGACCTTCACATTGTCGTCGGATTGCTTTTGAAATCTGGCGCAGCTGGTCTGATGTACAGTGCCGTTCAATGTTGATACCGTTAAGACGCAATCGCCGTAGCTGCCTGACCCGAACCCGAATAAAAACCTCGATGCGCTTTGCGGTGCAAATCCCGGAAACGACACTCCGCGCCCAACCGACCGGGCAGAGGTGCCAACAATCTATTTAGATTTGGTTGAGTGGATAGACAGTTTTGTCTGACAATCGGTGCGGCCGGGCAACAATGTGTAGACTTTGTGCGGTTCAGGCGGGGATTGACGCGCCACTTTCGCGTAAAACGCGTTGGTCGCGGTTTGGCTGTTGTGACAGCTACAGAGAAAAATGGTGAATTTGAATCACCCTTAAGGTGTGCTCGCAAGCGGATACAAAATATTCTTCGGGAATAAGTCGAACTTTAACAAGAACCGGAAGGAATATTAAACGCTTATCTAATCGGATTTAGCGACATAAAAACAGCTGGTTACGTTTGCCAACGAAATTTTAATACTGATCCACTAAACCGGTTTAGTAGTTTAGTCTAGCACGCCTAACAAGGCAGGAGATTTACCATGAAACCAAGTGAAATCCAAATGAAACGGGCCCGGTTTTTTGACGCCATCGCCCATCGCCGCCGCCAGATGCTCAGTGATATTTTACTTGCTAAAGGTCACTCCGGCTATTCGTTTGAGCAGCTGCGGCAAAAATCTGGTCTGTCAGCGTCAACATTGTCTTTTCATCTGCGTAAAATGGACCAGGGCGGTTTTTTGATTCGCCGGCAGCAGGGCAAATATACCTGGATTTCGATAGAAATTAACCACCTGCGCACCGAGGTATTGGCCTATTTAAATGACTGTTCCAAGCTGATGACTGCCGTAGGACCAGCTGAAAACAAGCCCCGGATAATGTCGGTGCGTTAAAGGGATATGGCTGTCAGCCGCCCGACCAAACCGCCAGCTCATTGCCGCCGGGTTCGCGAAACTGAAACCGCCGCCCGCCGGGGAACGAAAAAATCGGTTTGGTGATAACGCCGCCCGCGTCTGTCACCTGCACAAGTGCCGCTTCCAGATCGTTTGATTTTAACACAACCAGCGGTGGCAGACCACCGCCTTCGGTCTGGGCGTTCAATCCTCCGCCAAGACCCGCCTTTTGAATATCCGCATAGGCCGGGCCATAGTCGATGAATTCCCAGCCAAACGCTTGCGCGGCGAAGGCTTTGGATTTTTCAATATCGCCGGTTTGAAATTCCACATAGTCGATTTTCAGGTTTTGCATGGCTTGTCCCCCTACTGAACGCTGCCCTTCACGAACATCCCGGCCTCTGCCGCGGCCTGCAGCAGGGCTTTGGATTTGTTGATGGTTTCCTGATACTCAGCCTCTGGCTGGCTGTCATAAACCACGCCACCGCCCGCCTGCACATAAAGCGTCTGGTCCTTTAAAACCGCCGTGCGCAGCGCAATGCAAATATCCATGTCACCACCTGCCGAAAAATACCCGACACCACCGCCGTATACGCCGCGTTTTTCATGCTCAAGCTCATCAATAATCTGCATGGCGCGTATTTTCGGCGCACCCGATACCGTTCCGGCAGGCAATCCGGCCAAAAGCGCGGACAGGGCGTCGTGATCCTCTGACAGCCGGCCAACCACGTTGGACACAATGTGCATCACATGGGAATAGCGTTCGATAATAAACTGTTCGTTCGGATCAACCGTGCCGATTTTGGCCACCCGACCCACATCGTTGCGCCCCAGATCAAGCAGCATCAGATGCTCTGCGCGTTCTTTGGGGTCCGCCAGCAGATCGGCCTCATAATCCGAATCTTCCGCCGCAGTCTTGCCACGCGGTCGGGTCCCGGCAATCGGGCGGATGGTCACCTCGTCACCGACAACCCGCACCAAAATTTCCGGGCTGGCGCCAATCACCTGAAAACCGCCGAAATTAAAGAAAAACATATAGGGCGACGGGTTGGTCCGGCGCAGGGCACGAAACAGCGCAAACGGTGGCAATTTGTAATCCTGAGACCAGCGTTGGGACGGGACCACCTGAAACACATCGCCCGCACGCACATATTCCTTGGCTTTCTCAACCATCGCGAAATATTCGGATTTGGTGGTGTTGGAAACTGGCTCTGCCACCTCAAAAACATCACCCAGATCGCGGGTTTCACTTGGCGGATGCCGGTCCAGATCGCGCACCGCGTCCATCACACGCTCTGCCGCTTGTGCATAGGCCGCTTTGGCTGACAGGCCGCTGTTTGCCCAGGCCGGGCTGACAACCGTAACCTCGCCCTTTACACCGTCCAAAACCACAACCACCGTGGGGCGCATCATCACCGCGTCAGGCAGGCCCAAGGGATCAGGATTGACGTCAGGCAAATGCTCTACAAGCCTGATCATATCATAGCCCAGATAACCAAACAGACCGGCAGAAATCGGCGGCAGATCGGCGGGCATTTTGATTTTGCTCTCTTCAATCAGGCGGCGCAGTTCAGCAAGCGGATCACCATCCAGTTCCACAAATGCCGCCGCATCAAACCGAGCTTCGCGGTTCAAGGTGCATTTTTCGCCGCGACACTGCCAGATCAGGTCTGGCTTCATGCCGATCACCGAATAGCGCCCGCGAACTTCACCGCCGGTCACGCTTTCCAGCATGAAACTGTCTTTACTGGCCTGCGCCAGCTTCAGCATCAGCGAAACCGGCGTGTCCAGATCAGCCGCCAGCCGGGTATACAGCACCTGATTTTGACCGGAGTCAAAACCGGCCTTAAAATCCGCAAAGGTCGGGGTTATGGCCATATTGTGCAGGCCTATGGCATCCGGTTGTGGGCAGGCGCATTGTTGACCGGCACACCGCCGGTGCCGGTAAGCTGTGCGTGCACGGCGTTGATGACAGCCTGATTGACCGTCACACCAGCGGCGTCTTGCAGATTGGTGGCAAAAGCCTGAAACACATCACCCGCCAGTTGGTCACCAAACTGGTTTTGCAGATTGGCCAGCACTTCGGCGTTATCCGCTCGGTCAACCGCAAAGGGGATCACATTTGTCAGGCGTACAAGTATCACCGAAGAGTCACCGGCAACAATCGCCACGTCGTTAAGTGCCAGTTCAAAGACATCGCGAACCGTGTCAACCGGCGCATTCTCGACAAATGCGTCACGCCGCATATTCAGTTCTTCGCGGCTTTCCAGCTCCAGATTTTTGAAGTCACCGCCCGAAGCAAGAAGCAACCGCAGCCCTTCGGCCTTTTTAACCAGTGCCGCGTGGTTTGCGGCGGTTTTCCAGCCGTCAATGACAAGAGGGCGAACCTGATCCAGCGGGATCAGCGTTGGTGGAACCTCAGCGTCAAGGCGCAGCGCGAAAATGCCGCCGCCTGCCAGTTGACGAACCTCCGGGAAATCGCTTTGCGTGACCGTATTTGCCTCGGTCTGAAATTCGTCATAGGACGCTATGCCATCAGCACTGTCGGCGGTTAAGTCAATCGTTCCAAACGAAAGATCGGTTTCGTCAGCGATGTCTTCCAAAGAGACCCCATCCGCCAGCAGGTCATCAATCTCGACGATGCGGTCGTCGATCTGCCCAACGGCGGTTTCAGCTGCAAGTTCTTCGCGCAGCCCTTCGCGCGCCGCTTCAAATGTGGTTAGTCGCGCCTCCAGTATGGCATTGATGCGATAAATCGCCGGGCCAAATTCAGAGTTCAGCACACCGGCAATGCCAGGGTCTGTCAGCGCAAAAACCCCTTCACGGGCGCCGCTGGCCAGATCTTCCTTTTGCACATCACCAAGGGCCACATCACCAACCGTAAGGCCGCGGCTTTCAACCACCTGAGTAAAGGTTTTGCTGCCACTGTTCAGTTCAGCCATCGCTTCTTCCGCTGATGCCTGATCGGGAAAGACCACGCGGTCAACGATGCGCCGGGCCGGAACGTTGAACCGCTGTGGCTGGCTGTCATAAAGTTTTTGCAAAGCGTCTTCTTCAATTTCCAGTGACGCTGACAATTGATCCGGCGTGATCCAGACATAGGAAATCTTGCGGGTCAGCGGGGCCGTGAAATCGCCGGGATTTTCCTGATAATAGGTGTTAATCTGATCCTCGGACGGCTCTGGTGCGCCTTGCGGGCCGGTGTTTCCCTTGACCACAGCCCAACGAAACGACCGTGCCTCGCCAATATATGACAACAGGGTTTTCGCATAGGTGGCATCAGGTCTGAGCCCGGCAATGATCGCCTGTTCCAGCAACTGGCGCGCGTCTTCTTTACGGACAATATTGTCATACTCTGGCGCCGTCAGCCCGGCCTGCCGCAAGGTAAATTCATAGGCGGTCTGGTCAAAAGACCCGTTCAGCCCCTGAAAGGCCTGGGTTGCCAACAGTTGGTCCCGCACCCGGTCATCGCCCACAGACACGCCCAGCGTCCGGCCTTCACCATCCAGTGCGGCCGTCGCCAAAAGCTGGCCAAGCACGCTTCGGTCAAGACCCAGCGCAAGGGCCTGATCAAAGGTAAGCGGCGCGCCAAACCGGTTTGATGCGGACTGAATTTCATTGTTCAACGCCAGCGCATAGGTGTTGGCCAGTATTTCTTCGTCACCAACGGCACCAATAGACAGATTTCGCCTTCCCCCCGGCGGATTTATCCCAAATCCTATCAAACCGGCAATCAGCAAACCCAGCAGAATATAGACGAAAATGTTGGATGCCTTGATGCGCTTGGCCATAAGCTTCGTCCTTGTTGTCAGAAATTTACCGTCGCGACGGTTTACGGTTAGTTTGATCAGGTTACAAGCGATTGGGTTGATGAAAACCGCTTTAGCCGTGCAAACAATTCTGTGATGCCCTTCCGATCGATATTGGCAAAAGCGACCCGCAGTTGGCATTCCGCCGTGCCATTGCCGCCCTGTTTGATTGTCGGAGCAAACATCGAGCCCGGCAAAAGCAAAACACCGGCGTCCTGCACCAGTTTTTGGGCCAGTTCATCAGAAGGCATTTTAAACGGATGCTCCATATAGGCGAAATAGGCCCCGGCACCCAGTAATTTCCAGCCCTCAAGGGCGCCGCAGGCCTGTGTGACAGCCGTGCGTCGATCCAGTATTTCAAGCCGTTCACCGGCCAGCCAGGATTGCAAATTCTGCATACCAAAAAGGGCGGCCCTTTGCCCCAGCTGGTTTGGGCAAATGGAAACCGTGTCCAAAAATTTTTCAACTTCGGCAAGGCGGGAAGGTGACGCCAGCATCGCGCCCACCCGGTGGCCGGTCAAGCGGTAGGCTTTTGAAAATGAATACAGGTGGATCAATGTATCGTCCCAGCTTTGATCCGAAAACAAATCATGCGGTGCCGCGTTGCGGGCGTCAAAATCCCGGTAGGTCTCATCGATAATCAAGGCCAGTCCACGGGATTTCGCCAAAGCGTAAAACGCCCGAACCAGCGGGGCGGGGTATTCTGCGCCGGTGGGATTGTTTGGCGTCACCAGCAATATTGCCCTGGTGTTTGGTTTGATCAATCTTGCCGCCTGTTCGGGATCGGGCAACATATCCTGCTGGCAGGGCAGCACCTGTGCCTTGATCCCCTGCATGTCCAGCCACATTTTATGGTTGAAATACCACGGTGTCGGGATGATCAGCCCGTCACCTTCTTTTGCCAGCAGGCTGACGGCGGCACAAAACGCCTGATTGCAGCCCCCGGTGATGGCCACCTGCGCGGCAGCAATATCTCCACCATATGCCAGGGACCATTGCGCCGCTATCTCTTCGCGCAGTTCCGGCAGGCCCAGAACATTGCCGTAAACATGCGCGGTGTCGTCGGTCAAAACAGCATTCGCCAGGGCCTGTCTTAGGGGCAGGGGCGGTGGGCTGACGGGGGCGGCCTGTGACACGTTTATCAACGGCAATTCAGCGCTAAACGTGGTTTGCGTCAGCCATTTTCGGGCTTCCATCACCGGCGGCGCAATCGTTTGGGAAAGGCGCGGATTGATCGGCAAGGCGTTGTCCCCGGTCAGGCGGGCGCTGGTGAAACCGGCCCTGATTAGGCCACAACCGTAATCACAGCGTGCTAAGCTCGACAATATCAAAATACAGGCGGGGGAACGTGCTTCTGATTTCCGTTTTTACCGCCCCACAGTCTGGCAAGGCGCTGACCAGCGCACGGTATTCGCCCAAATACCCTAAATCATTAAGTTTTCGCGCCATTTCAAACGAGTCAAAATGCCGGGAAATAAGGGGCGTCAGGACCAATGATATTTGGTTGATCAACAAAAGCCCGGCGTTGACCTGATCATAATCGACAATTGTAAAAGGCTGGGGCAGTGCATGGTCCGCGGACCTGAAGGATTTTTCCACCTTGTTATCAAAACCAACAATCAAGGTAAGACAGGTGGCATCATGGTTGGCAATTTGCACAGGCATATATGGTTTTTTATCTATGACAGAAAAATCATGTCTTACAATCATCGTTCGCAACCTCTTAAATAAGGGCCCGGTGGTAAAGCGGGCGATTCTGAACGTATTGGCTTTCTATCTTTCGGGGTATGACCATCCTTTTGCGCGATCCATTACCATAGTCTAGAAACCTAGGGGCGAGTCTGTAAACACCAAATGGTAAAATTTTGCTAAAATGTGATAAAAATATGGGCGAGAGTAGGCCGGAAATTCGACTGTTCGTTGTGGGCCGGATTATCTAGGCTATTTTCGATGACCAGCAATATTTCTTTAAAAGCCAGCACATTAACGATTGTTCTGGGTGCATTTGGCGGCTGGGTTGCCTTTAATATTGGCGCACCCATGCCATTTTTGCTGGGTTCATTGCTTGTTAGCGCAGGTTTAACGATCTCTGGTTGGTCAGGGCTGGGATTTCGGCCGGCTTTGCCACCAACGCTGCGCAGCGCCTTTGTTGGGGTGATCGGCGTGTCAATCGGCAGCAGTTTTTCGTCGGATATTCTGCAAATTCTGGCGTCGATGTGGCTGGTGGGGCTGGCGGTTGTCGGTTTTGTCCTGATCGCTTTGGCCAGCAACTACGTGATTTTTCGCCGGTTGGGGAAATATGACAGCACGACCGCATTTTTTGCCGCCATGCCGGGTGGGTTGATCGAAAGCGTTTCGATGGGGGAAAGGCTGGGCGCGGATGTTCAAATTCTGACACTGCAGCAGATTTCGCGCATCACGCTGGTGATAACCATTCTGCCGTTCATGTTTTTAATCTGGACGGGAGAGAAGGTTGGCAGCGCGGCCGGCGTACCGCTTGGTGCGGCACTCGGTGAGCTTGGCATGTTTGATATTGTACTGCTGGTGGTGGCCGGTGTTGCGGGGTATTACGGTGGCCGGTTTTTACGTCTGCCGGCATATTTTCTTGTGGGGCCACTGGCTGCCAGCGCCATCGCGCACAGTTTGGGATGGACCGCCGCCACGCCACCGGGATGGACTGTTGCATTGGCGCAGGTGATCGTTGGGGCAGGGCTGGGGTGCAGGTTCAGCGGATTTGATCCCGCCGCCATATTCAGAACGCTTTGGCTTGCGGTCATATCTGTTATGCTGATGTTGGTGATTGACGCGGCAATTGTCGCGGTTCTGGTGAACGTTCAGCACCAACCGTTTGACGTGCTGCTGATCAGCCTTGCACCGGGTGGCATTACCGAAACCGCGCTGATCGCGCTTGGCCTGGGTGCCAATCCGGTTTTCGTCACCACATTGCACGTGTTTCGAATTGGACTGGCGGTCCTGTTTTGCGCCGTGGGATACCGGTTCTTGAAGAATGGGAAATAGGTGCTACGGAGCAAGTTGTTGCAACCAAGTTGAAATGTCACGGTTTGTGCAAAGCAGAAATGTCACCCCCAGGTGAGACGGAGCGCGGCCTGACGGGCCGGAGACGTCAAGGATCGGAGGCCTGTCGGGCCGTG
>Ga0209992_10001473_pt1 | contig 24662 bp, 25 predicted proteins | sample 2SBtaG_2_FD_182564 | JGI IMG/M metagenome (GOLD analysis project Ga0209992, IMG submission 182564) | Deep subsurface microbial communities from Kolumbo volcano to uncover new lineages of life (NeLLi) - 2SBTROV12_ACTIVE470 metaG (SPAdes)... | ecosystem: Environmental > Aquatic > Marine >... | reverse complement strand
CGCGGACGGTGCCATGGCATTCCGCAGAGGAGGAAGCGAAGCGACCGACACAAGCGGCGACTCGGCGAAGCCGTGAGCCGCGGACGGTGCCATGGCATTCCGCAGAGGAGGAAGCGAAGCGACCGACACAAGCGGCGACTCGGCGAAGCCGTGAGCCGCGGACGGTGCCATGGCATTCCGCAGAGGAGGAAGCGAAGCGACCGACGATTGCGGCAACAACTAGTGCCGAAAGTGGCGTTCGCCCGTGAAGATCATGGCGAGGCCCAGTCGGTCTGCAGTGGCGATCACGTCGTCGTCGCGCATCGCGCCGCCCGGCTGAATCACGACAGACACGCCGGCGCCGGCCGCAGCTTCGATCCCATCGGGGAAGGGATAGAAGGCATCGCTGGCACAGGCGCCACCCTCAGCCCGGCCGTCGGCTTTCGACGCGGCGATCTGTCCGGACTCCACTCGGTTCTGCTGGCCGGCGCCGATGCCCCAGGCGGTTCCGTCCTTGGCGAGGACGATGGCGTTGGAGGTCACGTGGCCACAGACGCGCCACGCGAACTCGGCGTCGGCCCATTCGTCATCAGAGGGCTGCCTGTGGGTCACCACACGCCACTCATCTCGCGCCGCCGCAAAGTGGTGCGGCGTCTGGGCGAGCCATCCGCCTGTGATCTGGCGCAGTTCGACGGTGGCGGCTCCTGGAGCCGGGCCCTCGAGAACCCGCGTGTTCTTCCGTTTCGCCCGCAGGCGCTCGATCACCCCGTCCTCGTACCCGGGGGCGATGATCAGGTCCGCCTGCGCTGCTTCTTCGATGCGCTCCACGGTCTCGAGATCGAGGACGCGGTTCATGGCGACGATTCCCCCGAACGCGGAGCGAGGATCGCACTCATAGGCGCGCTGGTAGGTGTCGGCCAGGTCCGAGCCCACGGCGGCGCCACAGGGATTGGCGTGCTTGATGATCGCGACGGCTGGACCGTCGGACGCAGAGCCGAGGTCGTGGGCGGTTCTCCACGCGGCGTCAGCATCGAACAGATTGAGGTAGCTGAGAGCCATGCCCTCGTGCTGCACGACGGCGTCCCACCAGGGCGACGAGGCGATCTCACGGTAGCGGGCGCCGTCTTGGTGCGGGTTCTCGCCGTAGCGGACCTCCTGGGCCCTCTCCAACGCGAGATGGATGGTGGGGGGCAGCTCGTCACCCTCATCGAGCCACTGCACGATCGCTGCGTCATAGGCAGCGGTGTGAGCGAACGCGGCCCGAGCGAGCCGGCGCCGGGTGGCGGGCGACAGGGTTCCCTCGGAGCGGAGTTCGTCGATCACCACCTCGTAGTCGGCAGGATCGACGACGATGCCCACACCGTCGTGGTTCTTGGCGGCGGCGCGGACCATCGTGGGCCCACCGATGTCGATCAGCTCGACGCTCGGGTCGCTCCTGAACGGATAGAGGTTGCAGACCACGAGGTCGATGGTGCCGATCCCGTACTCCTCGAGCGACTCGAGATGTTCGGGCTTGCTGCGGTCGGCGAGAATTCCGCCGTGGATGCGCGGGTGCAGTGTCTTCACCCGCCCGTCCAGCATCTCGGGACTCCCCGTGACGTCCTCGACTGCGAGAACGGGGACCCCAGCCTCGTCAAGACGGGATGCGGTGCCACCGCTCGACACAATCTCCCAACCGAGGTCGTGAAGCGCGGCGGCAAAATCGACGATGCCGGTCTTGTCGTAGACGGAGATGAGGGCTCTCACTGCGTGACCTCCAGGTCTGTGAGGAATTGCCGGATCGTGGCCGGATAGAGAGTGCGTTCGATGGCCTTGATGCGCTCGTGGAGCAGCTGCTCGTCGTCATCGGGCAATACGTCCACGGCGGCCTGAGCCAGGATCGGCCCCGCGTCCACCTCGAGCGTGGCGATGTGGACAGTGCAGCCCGAGACCTTGACGCCGTGGGCGAGCGCGTCGCGCACTCCGTGCCATCCGGGAAATGAGGGAAGCAGGGCAGGGTGCGTGTTGAGAACCCGCCCCTCGTACTCATCGAAGAAGGGTTCGGCCAGAACCGTGCCGAAGCCCGCCATCGCAACGACGTCGATGTCGTGGTCGCGCAGCGCAGTCACCACTTGTTTGCTGTACGCCTCGCGGTCGAAGTCGGACCCGAACGTCGTTCGCTCCACGACCACGCACCCGACGCCATGTCGCGCCGCGAGGTCCTCGGCGGGGCATCGACGATCGAGAAGGACGAGGGCCACATCGAGGCCCTCGTCGAGGATCGCTGCGAGGATCGACCCGGTTCCGCTGGCGAGCACGGCCAAGTGCACGAAGGGAACCTAGCGGACGGCTCGGCGGCTCGGCGGCGCTCGCTCCTGCCAGACTGGGTCGATGCCGTTCTGCCAGTCGTGCGGGTCCGAACACAGCGACGACGCGCGCTTTTGCCCATCTTGTGGAGATGTCGTCGCAGGAGGGTCGGATCCTGCGCCGTCCTCTTCGACCGCGGCGCCGACACTGTCGTCGTCCGCGCCGCCCGCGCCTCCGACCGCTCCGCCTGCCCCGCCCGGACCACTCGACACGGATCCTCCCGATCCACTCCCGCGACCTCCTACCCCTTCGAGCGGTCCGCTGTCGCCGATCGACAATCCGATTCCGGGTCCGACACAGGCCACACCCAGCCCTGCCACGCCGGCCCTGCGTCCCGCAGCCGCCCCGCCTCCGCCGAACGCCCCCGCTCCCCGGTCGCTGGCCGGCCTGACCACCTCGATATCGGTGCTGCTGGTGATCGCCGCGATCATCAGCTTCATCGGTGTGGCGTTGACGACCTCGGCGATCTCTGATGTGCGTGAGGTGCGCGATGGCGATGGTTTCCTGCGAACGGCCGAGGACGCCAGCGACAAGATGGGTGGTGCGACCGCTCTCTGGGGCCTTCTCGCCATCGCCATCTTGGTCCTTCTCATCATCTGGACCCACCGCGCCCACAAGAATCTGAGGGCCTTCGGCGTCGAGGGGACCATTCTCCCGAGCGGGATGGCCATCGGCTCCTGGTTCATTCCCCTGTTCTGGTTCCTCGGGCCCTTCTGGTGCATCTCCGATGCCAACAAGGGGGCGGCGCAAGGAGCAGCCTCGGACCCCGAGTGGCGACGCACTAACGGTTCGGTGATGCTTCTTCTCTGGTGGATCACGTTCTGCGTGGCTTACGGGCTGTACGTCGTCGGCAGTGGGGCAGCGACCGCGAGCTCTGACTTCGGCAACACGACGAGCGAGGCCTTCCAGATCCTCAGAGATCCGGATCGCTACATCACCGGTTGGACGATCGTGCTCGTCGCCTATGCGCTGGCCGCAGTGTCGGCGATGCTGGGCGCGTTGGCGATTCGGTCGGTGGGCGCCCGCCAGGGCGAACGCATCCGAGAAGTGGCGACCCGGCGCTGACCGTCGACCACCGGCCGTCCAACCGCCGCGGGGCGACAGTCGTGGCAGCGCTGCTGGCGCTCACCACGGTCTGCGCGCTGGCCGCGGTCATGATCGGAGTCCAGGCGTCGAGCGACGTCTCCGAACTGCGGGACAACGACGCGGTCTGGAACGTGGCGCGTCCCGTGATCGAGGAATCGATCGGGGGCGTCGCCGTCAGTTCCGCGGCCACCTGGCTCCTGGTCCTCATCTCTGGCGCTGCGGCACTGGCAGTGCGGCCGCGAGGTCTCGGCGCCGATCTCCGCCTCATCAGCCTCGCCGGCTACGCACTCGTCGCGACCGCGGCACTGCTGTGGATCGACGGAGGCCTTCGCGCAGGTGGTCTCGGGCGGACTCTCGACGACGTCAATGCCGTCGAGGCGCTCGACGTCTTCGAGAACTACACCCAGTACATCGACGGTTGGCGAACCCAAACGGTGGGACACGCCACGACCGCAGTCGGGGCCGCTCTCCTCGGGATCGGCTGCTGGCTGGGTCTGGCTGACGACCGACGGTCGCTCGACTCTGGGCCGCCTCTGCCGACTACTACGGAGGACGCAGAGATCACCGAGGTGGACTGATGACGACCTGCCCCAGCTGCTCGACCGAGAACGCTGTCGACGCGTCCTTCTGCGAAGCGTGCGGAGTTTCGCTCGACACGCCGGGCCCCAGTGGCTTCCCGGGCCGACGCGACCACTACCCCTCCCCATCACTCCCTTCGCCCGCCAAGGGCGTTGCCGGAATCGCCAAGGCGATTCAGGTTCTTCTGATCATCAGCGCGGTGGTGATGACCATTCGCATCCCGACTCGCCTCAACGCATGGTCCAAGCTCGGGGCATTCATCGACCGAGGATCGTTCTCCAACGAGAGCGCCTTCGTCGACGCAATCGCGATCGACTACGCCCTGTCCGTGCCCCATTTCGGGATCATGGTGGCCCTCTTCGTCCTCTTCATCATCCTGGGTCATCGGATGACCACCAATGCGATCGCCTGGCGGGCTCGGCCCCAAGTCACCCCTGGAATGGCGATCGGGAGCTGGTTCATCCCCGTCTACTGCGTCGTCGGCCCGTACAACGCTATCGCGGGAGCCCACCGGCTGGCGGGGAACCGCGACTCGACGAACACGGGCCACAGCATCATCCTGTGGTGGTGGCTGCTGTTCGTCGCCGCCCAGGTGATCGGCGATTGGCTCGCCCGGGTGGCTGCCGTTTCGGCCAACACCAATACGGTGGGCGGCGTCAACGCCCAGTCAGAGGCCCTGGACTCCCTCCGCGGCGCGATCGCGGCCCAGTTCGTCGGTCAGCTTCTTCTGATCGCGTCTGCGATCGTGGGATTCTTCGCGGTCAAGACGATCGCCGCACGTCAGCAGGAGCGACTCCTGTCGACGAGCAGCTCTGAGGGCTAGAGCCCGGCGACGATCTCGGCCATCAGCTCACCGGCTTCGGTCGGGTTGAGCCCGACCTTCACGTCGGCGTCGCGGAGGGCTTCCATCTTGGCGTCGGCGGTTCCCTTGCCGCCCGAGACGATGGCGCCAGCGTGGCCCATCTTCTTCCCAGGGGGCGCAGTCACGCCGGCGACGTAGCTGGAGACCGGCTTGGACATGTTGTTCTTGATGAACTCGGCGGCTTCCTCTTCGGCCGAGCCACCGATCTCGCCGATCATCATCACAGCCTTGGTGTCTGGGTCGGCTTCGAAGGCCGCGAGGCAGTCGATGAAGCTGGTGCCAGGCACCGGGTCGCCGCCGATCCCCACGCAGGTGGTGACGCCGATGTCCTTCTGCTGCAGTTCGTAGAGCGCCTGATAGGTCAAGGTGCCCGAACGACTCACGATGCCGACCGGTCCACCCTCCTTGGCGATGTGTCCCGCTGTGATGCCAATGTTGCACTTCCCGGGGCTGATGATCCCGGGACAGTTGGGACCGAGCAGCCGCACGTTGGGGTAGTCACGCTTCAAGACGTTGAAAAAACGAGCCTCGTCGTGCGCCGGCACGCCCTCGGTGATCACGGTGATGAACTCGATACCGCCTTCGGCAGCATCCATCACCGCACCGGCCACTCCAGCGGCCGGGATGAACACGCACGACGCCGTCGCACCCGTCGCTTCGACGGCTTCCTTGCAGTTGGCGAAGATCGGAATGCCTTCGACGTCGGTGCCGGCCTTCTTGGGGTTGGTGCCCCCGACGACCTGCGTTCCATACGCCTGATTGAGCAGGCCGTAGTACCGGCCCTGCGAGCCGGTGAGGCCCTGGTAGATGACCTTGGTGTTCTCGTCGACGAAAATGCTCACGTCAGTCCTCCTCAGGCCCGGGCCAGTTCGACGGACTTGCGGGCCGCGTCGAGCATCGTGGGTTCCATCATCAGCTTGTCGTTGAGGTGCGGTTGAAGGATCTCTCGGCCCTCATCGGCGTTCGTGCCGTCGAGGCGGATGATGATCGGGGCGTCGATCTCGACTCTGTCGAGAGCGCCGATGATGCCGTTGGCCACCTCTTCGCCGCGGGTGATGCCGCCGAAGATGTTGATGAAGATGGCCCGCACGTTGGGGTCGTTGTTGATCACTTCGAGCGCTCCCGCCATCACCTCGGCGTTCGCCCCACCCCCGATGTCGAGGAAGTTGGCCGGCTTGCCACCCACCTGGTTGACCACATCGACGGTCGACATGGCCAGCCCGGCACCGTTGGCGATCACCCCGACGCTGCCCTCGAGCCCGACGTACTGGAGGCCCTTGTCGTGGGCTGCCTCCTCGCGTTCGTCGCGGGGCTGCGTCTCGTCGAACTCGGCGTACTCCTCGTGACGGAAGACGCTGTTGCTGTCGAGCGTGACCTTCGCATCCAGCACATGGACCCGGTTGTCCGGCGTGAGGATGAGCGGGTTGATCTCGACCAGGTCGGCGTCGCCCTCGGTGTAGGCCGAGTACAGCTGCAACATGATCTCGACGGCTCCGTCGCGTGCCGCAGGGTTGAGGTTGGCTCCGTCGACCCAGGCCTCCGCTTGCTCCCTGCTCAGCCCTTCGGCCGGATCGACGTGGATGCGGCTGATGGCGCTGGGGTTCTCCGCAGCCACCGTCTCGATCTCGACGCCACCCTCTGCGGAGAGCATTCCGAGGTGCTTCTTTGCCGATCGGTCAAGGGTGAAGCTCGCGTAGTACTCCTCGGAGATGTCGCTGGCCTTCTCGATCCACAACCGCTGGACGATGTGGCCGTTGATGTCGAGCCCGAGAATGTTCGACGCATGGGTGCGAACGTCGTCGACGGAGGCCGCGAACTTCACGCCACCCGCCTTTCCGCGTCCTCCCGTGTGGACCTGCGCCTTCACCATCACCGGTGTTCCGAGGCGTTCGGCGGCACCGACAGCTTCATCGACCGTGAATGCCACCTCCCCTGGGGAGACTGGCATGCCGTACTTGGCGAAGAACTGCTTGCCTTGATATTCGAAGAGATCCATCCGGACGCTCCTGGTTGGCGGACGTGGACCGCTCCGGGCGGGCCCACGAGTGGGAGATAGTAGTGGGTCTGATTGAGCGCCCCCCGATGGCGCGCTACCGATGTGGTGTCGAACCGAAAGGAAGCTCACGATGAGCGCGAATGCCCGCAGACTTCTGCTCGGTGCGATCACCGTCATCGCGGTGATCGTGGGGCTGTTCGCCATCGCGGCCGGTCCTGGGAGCGACCGCGAGGTGTCGAATCTCGGAAGCGACGAGTTCGACTCGCTGCGTCCCGAGAAGGTGGCTCGCGACGCTGCAGAAGGCCCGCTGTTCTTCCCGGATCCAATCCGTGAGGGCCGAGACATCTATGTCGCGCACGACGGCGGACCGGCCACCGAGGGCTTCACGGTCTTCAGCGCCCTCAACTCCGAGACCGGTTGCCTGCTGCAGTACGAGCGCGACACAGGTGATCTGGTCGACGTGTGCGATGGCAGCCGACACCCCGCCGATGGGTCGACGCAGCTGCGCTACCCGGTCGAAGTGCGCGACGATCGTCTGATCATCGATCTCAACTTCGAGGAACGGGACCAACAGTGAGCAGCATCGACACAGGAACAGACGTCCTCCTGGGACGGAAGGAGGGCCGCGTCGCTGTCCTCACGTTCAACCGTCCCGAAGCGCGCAACGCCCTCCACCCGCAGACGTACGAGGCCTTCGAGCGTGTGCTGCCCCAACTCGCGGACGACGACTCCGTCGGCGCTGTCGTGCTGACGGGGGCGGGCGGCGCGTTCTGCGCCGGCGGCGACGTCAAGAACATGAACGCTCGCAACAGCGGCCAGGCAACTGCGCCCCCGACGCCCGAAGCCGCCATCTCCGACCTCCGCTCCCGACAGCTGACGGTGAGCGGCGCCCTCCACACGTTCCCGAAGGTGACCATCGCCGCGATCGACGGCGCCGCCGCCGGCGCCGGAATGTCGATCGCGCTCGCGTGCGACCTGCGCGTGGCCTCGCCGCGCGCCATCTTCACGACGGCGTTCGCCAAGGTCGGCTTCTCGGGAGACTTCGGGGGGAGCTGGTTTCTGACCCAGCTCGTCGGCTCGGCAAAAGCGCGAGAGCTGTACCTGACGGCCGACCGAATCGATGTGGAGACGGCCCAACGGTTCGGGATCGTGAACGAGATCCTCGACGGCGACTTCGACGATGCGGCCGTGACCTATGCCCGCCGCTTTGCCGAGGGGCCGATCGTCGCTCAGCGGTACATCAAGGAGAACCTCAACCGCGCCGAGGTGGCCGACCTGGTCACCTGCCTCGACGCCGAGGCCGCAGCGATGACCCGCTGCCGTTCCACCGACGACCACAAAGAGGCAGTTGCAGCCTTCGTCGAGAAGCGGACTCCCACCTTCACCGGTCGCTGAGCCAGCCATTTAGGTTCCAGGAGCGCTCCTGGAACCTAAATGGTCTCCGGCGCACGCGAGACTCTCCCCATGGGCCAACCGCCACCCCTCGAAGGGGTTCGTGTTCTCGACTTCACGCGCATCATCGCCGGGCCGCTGTGTACCCAGGAGCTCGCCGATCTCGGCGCGGACGTCATCAAGGTGGAGCACCCGGTCACGGGCGACGAGACCCGGGCCCGCAGTCCGAAAGGGGACCGGCGGGGTCCCATGTTCCTGGCGTTCAACCGTTCGAAGCGGAGCATCTGCATCGATCTCGCCGCACCCGCGGGCCAGCAACTCGCCCGTGATCTCGCCGGCCAGTGCGATGTGGTCATCGAGAACTTTCGCCCCGGAGTGATGGACCGGCTCGGCCTGGGCCCCGACGTTCTACGAGCAGCCGACCCATCCCTCATCTACGTGTCGATCTCCGCGTACGGAGCGACGGGTCCGTGGTCAGACCGACCGGGGCTCGACCCGGTATTCCAGGCTCAGTCGGGGATGATGTCGATCACCGGCCCGATCGACGGCGAGCCGATGCGCCATGCCCTGTCGATCATCGACACTCTCACGGCGTCACATGCGACGTCCGCAATCTGCGCGGCGATCATCGGCCGTCAGAGACACGGACAGGGCGACCGCATCGATCTGTGCCTCCTCGACACAGCGATCGCGGGTCTCGGGAATGCGGGCCTGGTCTACCTCTCGACTGGCCACCCTCCCGCCCGGTCGGGCAACCGCCACCTGGTGGCTGCTCCGATCGACCTCTTCGCGACAGCAACGGAGCCGGTGTACCTGGCCATGGCCACCGATCGGTTGTTCGCGGACCTGTGCGGGGTGATCGGCCGCCAGGATCTCCTCGACGAGGAGCTCTACAACTCCCCCGCAGCCCGCTCGAAGAACCGCGATGCGCTCAAAGCCGAGATCGAGCGGGCGCTCAGCACTCGCTCGGCCGAGGACTGGCTCAACGACATGCATCATCTCCCGGCGGGAGCCGTCCGCACGATCGACCAGGCCCTGCAGGCACCGGAGGTCCTCCACCGCGACATGGTCGCCGAGATTCCCGACGGTGAGGGAACGGTGTCGCTTCTCGGCAGCATCTTCAAGTTCGCCGAAACCGAGCTGGCCCCGATGCGCACTCCACCCCTTCTCGGCGGCGATGCAGACAGCGTGCTGTCGGAGGTTCTCGGACACGACCCGGAGACAATCGCCGCCCTCCGCAGCGCGGGCACGATCACCTCGGCCGGCCCATCCTGAGTTGAGCAACCTCGGTGTCAGGCACCGATGTTGCTCAACTTCACATCGACCGGGCTACTCGATCACGAACCGGGCGCCGAGCAGATCGAGGGCGACGGATCCACCCGCCGTGGACGGCTCCAGACCGCGGTCTGACAGAACCTGCGCAGCCCGTTCCGGGTTCTCGGCCTCGAGCACCAATGCGTGAAGACCCGGGCCCCGATCCTTCAGCTGCTTCTCAAGCTCCAGGGCGAACGGTCGGCGAGTGTCGACAGGCGCGGCGAGCTCCACCACCCCACCCTTGGGAGGAGTGCAGATCACCGAGTCGACGCCCCGATCCTCATCCCGCACGACCTCACCGGCCTCGAGACCGAAGCCCGGTGGTCCGTACGCGTCCACGGCGATCCCCACGTCGTCGACCGCCACGATGGTTCGCATGATCCCCGACAGCGCCGGGGCCGAACTCGGATGCGGGCCACCAGCCTTCACCGAGTCGTTGGGGTACACCCGGACGAGCACGCCGTGGGTGGTCTTGGGATGCACATCACGTCCACCTGCACCCGGCATCAGCGCAAGCACGCCCAGGCCACGACCGGCGAGCACCTCGGCCTCAGCGTCTGGGTCGGGCGCTTCGAGCATCATGGCGTAGAACCCTTCGCCACGAGCATCGAGGAACCGCTGCAGGGCCTGACTGAGCGGAAGCTCGGGATTGGCGGGCGACATGAGCTCCACGTTGCTGCCGCCCTCAGGGACGCACATCCCCACGTGCGCGCCGAGCGATGGAACCGTCTGATCCGAGAAATCGAGAACCGGCATGCCGAGGCCGTCGCGGAAGAGGGCCACTGCGGCTTCGTAGTCGTGCATCGCGATCGCGACGCGTGGCAATGCGGTGATCATCTCGGCCCCCTCGGTGTCCCATCGAGCCTACGCCCGTAGGGGTCAGACCATCTCGAGATTCGCCCACCCGAGAAGAAGCGTCTTCTGACCGGCGTCCGCGAAGTTGATCGTGACCTCGGTGTTCTCGCCCGACCCCGCGACATCGAGCACCACGCCCTCGCCGAACTTGGGATGCACGACATCCTGGCCGGGCTTCACAGACGGCAGGTCGTGGCCGCCGGGCTCGTTGCCCGCGGCGATGGCTCGCTCGACGACTCGTTCTCTCGCCTTCTCGCGCCGCTCGGCCCGTCGCGCCTCGGCCCGGCTCGCCCGACCCATGCCGCCAGAACCTCCGGACCCGCGAGTCGAAGCGCCGTTGTCCATCGGACGCACCGACGACCGGCCGTACGACCGGCCACTCGGGCTGCGGTCCTCCACCAACTCGTCGGGGATCTCGAGCAGAAACCGACTCGGCGGGTTGTACTGCGTCGACCCGAAGATCGTGCGGCTCCACGCATTGCTGAGATACAGCCGTTCGCGCGCCCGGGTGATGCCCACGTAGGCAAGCCTGCGCTCCTCCTCGAGCTCGTGCGGCTCCCCCAGGGCACGCAGGTGCGGAAAGATCCCGTCTTCGAGCCCGATGATGAAGACGACCGGAAACTCGAGGCCCTTCGCAGAGTGAAGCGTCATCAAGGTGACCTGTGACTGGTCGTCGAGGTCGTCGGTGTCCGAGACGAGCGAGACCTGCTCGAGAAACTCCTCACAGCTGTCGAAACCCTCTGCGGTCCCGATGAGCTCGGCGAGGTTCTCCAGGCGGCCCTCGGCTTCGATGGAACGCTCGTTGCGGAGTTCGTCGATGTAGCCCGAGTGCTCGAGTGCGGCCTGCAGCACGGCCGCGGGTCCCGAGGCCACCTGGGCCTCCATCGTGTCGATGATCTCGAGAAACGCGGTGATGCCCTTGGCCGCCCGGCCCGACACCCCGGCCTCTTCCCACCTGCGGAGGGCCTCCACGAACTGAAGGCCGTGTCCCGTGGCGTACAGGTCCACCCGCGCCTCGCTGCTGTCGCCCACGCCGCGCTTGGGGACGTTGAGGACGCGCTTCAACGACACCTCGTCTGCGGGGTTCACGACAGCCCTGAGGTAGGCCAACGCATCCTTGATCTCTCGCCGGTCGTAGAAGCGGGTACCGCCGACCACCTTGTAGGGGATACCGAGTCGCACGAGCTGTTCTTCGAGAACGCGGCTCTGGGCGTTGGTGCGGTAGAAGCAGGCGACCTCGCTCCACCGGAGGTCGCCGCCCTCGTGCAGCCGGGAGATCTCTCCGGTGACCCATGAGGCTTCGTCGCTCTCATCGTCGCCCTGGAAGCGAACGATCTTGTCGCCGCCCTTCTGTTCGGTCCAGAGGTGTTTGGGCTTGCGGCCCTCGTTGTTGGAGATGACCGCGTTGGCCGCGTCGAGGATGAGCTGGGTCGAGCGGTAGTTCTGGTCGAGCACGACGACCGACGTATCGGGAAAGGCGGTCTCGAAGTCGAGGATGTTGCGGATGTCCGCCCCGCGAAAGGCATAGACCGACTGATCGCTGTCTCCGACGACGAACACGTTGCCGTGCTGGCCACCGAGCTGCAGGACGATCTCGTTCTGAGCCCGGTTCGTGTCCTGGTACTCATCGACGAGGACGTGCTTGAACCGCCGCTGGTACTGCTCGAGAACCTCTGGATGTTCCCTGAACAGTTCCACCGTGACGGTGAGGAGGTCGTCGAAGTCCATGGCCCCCGCCTTGCGCAGGCGGGTCTGGTACTCGACGTAGGCCTCGGCGATCTTTCGTTCGAAGATGTTCGCCGCTCGATCGCTCGCCTCGGTCGCCGAGAGAAGTTCGTTCTTGAAGCCCGAGATGTGCGCGTGAACCGTGCGCGGTGGGAACTTCTTCGAGTCGATCCCGAGGTCGCGCAGCACGTAGCCGGTGAGCCGGACCGCATCGGCCTGGTCATAGATGGAAAAGGCCGACGGGTAGCCGAGGCGGTCGGCCTCGCGGCGCAGGATGCGGACACACGCCGAGTGGAACGTGGAGACCCACATCTTGTCGGCGACCGGTCCCACGAGCCCGCCGATGCGGTGCTTCATCTCGTCGGCGGCCTTGTTGGTGAAGGTGATCGCCAAGATCTCGAACGGGCTGATGTTCTCCTCTTCGATCAGATGAGCGATGCGATGGGTGAGAACACGGGTCTTGCCCGATCCGGCTCCCGCGACGACCAACATGGCGCCGTCGGTGTGGAGAACCGCGTCGTACTGGGCGGGGTTGAGCCCGTCGAGAATGGGGGTTGCAGCCATGTGATTCGCCACTCTACTGAGCCGGTGTGCCGCTTCTCCTCACACCACAACAGGTTGGATGAACGCCCGTCTGAGACTTGCTGAGGGGTCCATCACAGGGAAACTCGACCAGAATCGGACAAAGGGTTCAGTTCTGAACGGAGACGCCGACTGGGAGGGGGACGTCGACGACGTCATGCCCCTTCACAGAATGGAGCCCGGCCGAGGCCACACCGGCCGGGCTCCCTGTGCGCGCAGCGCACGGGTACCGTCGACTCGGATGCACGTGCTCCCCCACTGCCCCATGTGCGGCGCCCGAATCGACCTGACGGTCCCGGGAAGCTGCAGGTCCTGCGGTGCGGCCCACTACCGGAACGCCCGACCCACCGCCGGTGGGCTCGTCGTTCGAGGCGATGAGGTGATGTTGCTTCGACGCTCGATTCACCCGTGGCACGGGCATTGGGACATTCCTGGCGGCTTCTGCGACGGCGCTGAGCTCCCCCACAACGCCGTGGTGCGCGAGATCCGTGAGGAGACGCAGCTCGACGTGACGGTGACGACGCTGCTCGGGATGTGGCTCGACGTGTACGAACTCGATGGCACGACGTTCGACACCCTCAACAGCTACTACGTCCTCGACGCGGGACCCGATCCGCAGCCTGTACTGGACGAGTCGGAGAACAGCGCTGTCGGTTGGTTCACCGCCGAAGCGGTCCCCGACGACATCGCCTTCCCCAGCCACCAGAAGCTGGTGATCGATGCCTGGCAGGCCTGGATCCGCTCCACCTGAGGCCCTCACCCTTCTGCCAGCTCACAGGGACACCCCATTCACCCCACAAGCTGGCAGAACGGGTTCGACGAGTGTCGGCGAGAGTCCGCAGAGGAGGGAGCGCAGCGAACGACGAGTGTCGGCGAATTACGTCGTGTAGTCGGCGTTGATGCGGACGTAGCCGTCGGTGAGGTCGCACCCATAGACGGTGAAGGCGCCGTCGGCGATTCCGAGGCTCACGTGGATCAGCACCTCGTCCTGGGCCAGGTAGTCCTCGAGCGCAGCCAGCCGCTCGGGCGTGGCGGGCGTCGGATACACCTCGTGGTCACCGAACCGAATGGTGACCGCCGCCTCGTCGATGTCGGTCTCGTCGCTGCACTTGCCGATCGCCATGGCGACCCGACCCCAGTTGGGATCGCGGCCGTGAATCGCCGTCTTCACCAGCGGCGAGTTGACGATCGCCTTGGCCACCCGGCGAGCCTGCGGATCGTCACGAGCCCCGTCGACCGTCACGACAACCAGGGTCTCTGCACCCTCGCCATCAGCGGCGAGTTGGCGGGTGAGGTCGAGACACACCGCACCGAGCGCTTGCTCGAACTCGCCCGAATCGACGGGCCCCGCGGCACCGGAGGCCAACACGACAGCCATGTCGCTGGTCGACGTGTCGGTGTCGACGGACAACGCATTGAAGGTCGTGTCGACCACCCGCCGGAAAATCAGATCGAGCTCGTCGGCCTCGACCGAAGCGTCGGTCGTGACGACGGCGATCATCGTGGCCATGTCCGGCTCGATCATGCCCACGCCCTTGGCGAGCCCCACGATCCTGGCGGCACCCACCTGAGCCTCGGCCACCTTGTGGTGCGTGTCGGTGGTCATCATCGCGGTGGCGGCCTCGTCGGCAGACACGCTGTCGAAGGGTGCCTTGAGCCCACCCAAGTGCGCCCGCATGCGTTCCATCGGGTACTGCACGCCGATGACACCGGTCGACCCCACGACGACCTCGCCCGAATCGCACCCCACCGCGGCCCCGACGAGATCGGCGAGCTCCGCTGCGTTGGCCGCGCCTTCGACGCCCGTCGCGACGTTCGCGTTCTTCGAAACCACGATCACGGCCTGGGCGCCGCCATCGGCAACGTTGCGGCGGCTGAGGGTGATGTTGGGTCCTTCGAACCGCGACTTCGTAAACATTCCAGCAACGGTGGCTCGTCGGTCACACGCCAGGATCATCACGTCACGGGTGTCGTCTTTGACCCCCATGTTGGCGACATGAGCGGTGAAGCCGGCGGGCAGATCGGTCATGGCAACCATCGTGGCAGCAGGGAACGGCCGTCACGAAACGATTTGGGCCGCGATCGTCACTCCCACTCGATGGTGCCGGGTGGCTTCGACGTGATGTCGTAGACGACCCGGTTGACCCCGTCGACCTCGTTGATGATCCGAGACGACATGGTCTCCAACAGGTCGTAGGGCAGCCGAGCCCAGTCTGCGGTCATGGCGTCCTCGCTCGTCACAGCGCGGATGATGATCGGCCGGGCGTATGTCCGCTCGTCGCCCATCACCCCGACCGACCGGATGTCGGCGAGCACCGCGAACGCCTGCCAGATCTCTCGCTCGAGGCCCGCAGCGGCGATCTCTTCGCGAACGATCGCATCGGCATGCTGAAGGATCGTCACCGCCTCGGGGGTCACCTCACCGATGATCCGTACGCCAAGGCCGGGTCCGGGGAACGGCTGTCGCCACACGATCTCGTCGGGGAGTCCCAGCTGCGAGCCAACGGCGCGCACCTCATCTTTGAAGAGGCCCCGCAGCGGTTCGACGAGCTCGAACTCCATGTCCTCGGGCAGCCCGCCGACGTTGTGGTGGCTCTTGATCTTGGCGGCGTCGCTCGTTCCGGATTCGATCACGTCCGGGTAGAGGGTGCCCTGAACCAGGAACCGCGCATCGGTGATCCCTCCCTGGGCCCGCTCGAAGATCCGGATGAACTTCTCCCCGATCGTCTTGCGCTTGTCCTCGGGATCGGTCAGGCCTTCGAGGGCGTCGAAGAACTCGTCTGCCGCTCGCTCGTGGATCAACTCGATGCCCTGGGTGCGTTGAAAGGTCTCGACGACCTGGTCACCCTCACCCAAGCGCATCAACCCGGTGTCGACGAACACGCACGTGAGCTGATGGCCGATGGCCTTGTGGACCAACGCCGCGGCGACCGCACTGTCGACCCCGCCCGACAGCCCGCAGATCGCACGACCGTCTCCCACCTGCTCACGAATGGCAGTGACGCTCTCCTCGATCACGTTGGCCATTGTCCACGTGGCGTCACACCCGGCTGCATCGTGGAGGAAGCGTTCGATCAATCCCTGCCCGTGGGGCGTGTGCACCACCTCAGGGTGGTATTGGACCCCATAGATACGACGGTCGTCGTTCTCGATCACCGCTGCTGGAACATCGGCTGTCGAACCGTGCACGTCGAAGCCGGGGGGCGCCTCGGCGATCGCGTCGAAGTGCGACATCCACACGGAGTCCCCGGTGGACACGTCTGCGGGAAGAATCGACGACCCGGCGGTGACAGAGGAAAGTTCGGTGCGGCCGTACTCGCCGCGATCGAATCGCTCCACGGATCCACCGAGTTGTCGTGCAACGAGCTGGGCGCCGTAGCAGATGCCGAGAATCGGGATTCCGAGCTCGTACACCTCGGGGTCGATCTGGGGCGCACCCTCGACCCGAACGGACTTGGGTCCGCCGGAGAAGATGATCGCTTTCGGAGCGCGCTCGGCCAGCTCCGCTGCGGTGATCGTGTGCGGGACGATCTCGCTGTAGACCCTGGCCTCACGCACTCTGCGGGCGATCAGCTGGGCGTACTGCGCGCCGAAATCGACGACCAGTGCCAACTCGTGCTCAGGTGCGGGGTCCATCGTCCGGCTCCACGGGGAAACCCGCAAGCCTAGCGGCAGGCACCATGCGGGTGGCCGATCAGAGGCCGCCCGCGGCACACTTGCCAGGTGCCCGAAATGCCCTGCACGGCCATCGAGAACGACTGGGGCGACGATCGTCCCAATGTGCTCATGCACCCACAGTGCGCGTGTCCGAAGTGCGCCGTGGACCCCGTCGACATGCCCGAGGCCGGCGAAGGGTGGCTTCGGATCAGCGGCCACACGCAGCGGTATCGCGTCGAGGCTGTCGAGCTGGGAGACGTCGGCAATGAGCTGCTGTGATCCCGGCGGCTACGCCGAGGGCGATTCGAGCCCGAGTCCCACGACGAGGAGCTGACGCAGCAGCGTGGCGGTCGCCCCCCACACGGTGTCGCCGTCGAGCTCGAAGAACGTGATCGTCCGCTCGTCGTCGAACTGAGGCATGCGCCACAACTCCTCGCGAAAGACGCCTTCGGCAGCGAGCACCGACAGGTCGACGGCGAGAATGCGGTCGACCTCTGCAGGGCTCGGCTCGAGCGGAGGCACGTCGTCGAGCAGCGCGACGTAGGGGTGGATCTGCGCCTGGGAGGAGAAGGTGACCAGCCGGTCGAGCTCGCCGAGACAGGTCGGCACGTGACGGGGGAGCCCGATCTCCTCCTCCGCCTCTCGGGTCGCGGTCTCCCAGAGCGATTCGCCGTCGTCTTGCCCACCGCCGGGAAAGCTGACCTCACCGCTGTGGGCCCTCATTGCTCGGGTGCGTCTGGTGAGGATGACGGCTGGCTCGCCCTCGTCGTCGAAGAGCGGAATCAGGACCGCTGAGTCGCGCTTCGGTGGCGGAGCACCTGTCAGTTTCGAACCGGGCACCCTAGTCTGCAGGACACCGGCGAGTCGCTCGAGGTCGACCCGGCGTTGGTCCGGGCTGAGGTGGGCCCACGGGGCCGAGTCGCCCGGCGACCACTCAGCGGGTCGGGGGATGCTCTGCTGTCCGCCCGCGCCCGCCCTGACCTTCACGGTGAGCGAGGCTACTCATCAGAGCGCAGGACGTACCTGGTCCCCACCACGCTCGGTCCGTACCCCCCAGGAGCGAAGGCATCGGCCAGGGCGACCTTGGCCCGCCAGCCGGTGCAGTGGCCAGGTGCCACCACTCGGGGATCGACCAGTTCGAGGAGGCCCGCCACCGTCTCGGGAATCCGCGGCTCGATCGGTCCGCCGGCCAAGTGATAGCCACCGAGAACGACGTCGATCGACACGCCCGGAAAAGCCGCCTTGGCCGTCAGGCACGCGTTCACCACACCTGCATGCGAGCAGGCGGACAGTACGGACACGCCGCGACCTCGCACATGCGCGGCGAGGTATCTCTCATCGAGGATGAGCGGGTCGGGGACACCCTCCTCACCGCGGAACGTGAGGTGTCCAACGAGGCCCGTCTCGTAGGACGTCGTCGACGATCGGAGCAGGACGGCCGGCAGCCGACCTGGCCGCGGCGATGGCTTCGATCGCGACCGGAAAGCCGCGCTGGTCTCCCTCACGGGAGTCGGAGGCTGCGGCAAGACACGGCGCCCATCGTCGTACCACCACATCGACCTGGCGTCTGAGCTCTTGATCGCGGCCGAGGCGGAAGAACCCGGAGGCGGCGACTGGTCGATCTGGAGCTTCGTCGACGGACGGCGCCGCTGCCGCCCTCAGGCCCTGAGACGCGCAACGGGGGCGATCCCGCAGGACCGCCCCCGTGAAGTGCGTTGATCTGTCCGAGGACAGAACGGCTACATCATGCCGGGCATGCCACCCATGCCACCGCCCATGGCGGCCGCAGCCGCCGCAGCGGCAGCCGGGTCCGGGTCCTCGGGCTTGTCCGTGACCAGGGTCTCGGTGGTGAGGAGCAGCGCAGCGATCGACGCGGCGTTCTGCAGCGCCGCACGGGTCACCTTGGCCGGGTCGATGACGCCGGCCGCAACCAGATCCTCGAACTCGCCGGTGGCGGCGTTGAAGCCGTTGTTCCCGCCGGCGGACTCGACCTGCTGCACGACGACAGCGCCTTCGTGACCTGCGTTGGCCGCGATCTGGCGGGCCGGAGCGTCGAGCGCCCGGAACACCATCTGCGCACCGGTGTTCTCGTCGCCCTCGAGCGACAGAGCAGCGATGGCAGCACGTGAGCGCAGAAGAGCAGTACCACCGCCGGGCACGATGCCCTCTTCGATGGCAGCACGGGTCGCCGACACGGCGTCCTCGATGCGGTGCTTCTTCTCCTTGAGCTCCACCTCGGTGGCCGCGCCCACCTGGATGACGGCAACGCCGCCGGCCAGCTTGGCGAGGCGCTCCTGGAGCTTCTCGCGATCCCAGTCGGAGTCGGTCTCGTCGATCTCACGCTTGATCTGAGCCACGCGCCCTTCGACGTCGGCGGAGTCGCCGCCGCCTTCGACGATGGTGGTCTCGTCCTTGGTGATGATCACCTTGCGGGCCTGACCGAGCAGATCGAGGGTGGTGTTGTCGAGCTTGAGCCCCACCTCCTCGCTGATGACCTGGCCGCCCGTGAGGATCGCCATGTCCTGCAGCATCGCCTTGCGACGCTCGCCGAAGCCAGGGGCCTTGACGGCGACAGAGGTGAAAGTGCCGCGGATCTTGTTGACCACAAGGGTGGCGAGGGCCTCGCCCTCGACATCCTCGGCGATGATCAGCATCGGCTTGCCGCCCTGCATCACCTTCTCGAGGACGGGCACGAGCTCCTGCACCGAGGAGATCTTGCCGTTCACGTAGAGGATGTACGGGTCGTCCAGAACGGCTTCCTGACGATCGGGGTCCGTCACGAAGTACGGCGACAGGAAGCCCTTGTCGAACTGCATGCCCTCGGTGAACTCGAGGTCGACACCGAAGGTGTTCGACTCCTCGACCGAGATCACGCCGTCCTTGCCGACCTTGTCGAACGCCTCGGCGAGGATCTCGCCGATCGCCGGGTCGGCCGAGCTAATGCCGGCGACCGAGGCGATCTTGCCCTTGTCAGAGCTGACGTCCTCGCTCATGTCGCCGATGGCGCCGACTGCGGCGGCCACGGCGGCCTCGATGCCGCGCTTGAGCGACATCGGGTTGGCGCCCGCTGCCACATTGCGCAGACCCTCGCGGACCATGGCCTGGGCCAGCACGGTTGCGGTGGTGGTCCCGTCACCAGCGACGTCGTTGGTCTTGGTGGCCACCTCCTTCACCAGCTGGGCGCCCATGTTCTCGAACGGGTCCTCGAGCTCGACCTCGCGGGCGATGCTCACACCGTCGTTGGTGATGGTCGGGGCGCCGAAGCTCTTCTCGAGCACGACGTTGCGGCCCTTGGGGCCGAGGGTGACCTTCACCGCATTGGCCAGCTGGTTCACGCCGGCCTCGAGGCCGCGACGGGCCTCTTCGCTGAACTTCAGGATCTTTGCCATCAGGGCCTCAGCTGACGATCGCGAGAACGTCGCGGGCACTCAGGATGAGGAGATCCTCACCGTCGGATGTGATCTCGGTGCCGCCGTACTTGCTGTACACGACGGTGTCTCCGACATTGACGTCGACCGGAATGAGGTCGCCGGTCTGATCGGAACGCTTGCCGGGGCCGACCGCGAGGACTTCGCCCTGCTGCGGCTTCTCCTTGGCGGTGTCCGGGATCACGAGACCGCTTGCGGTGGTCTCCTCAGCGACGCCGGGTCGCACGACAATGCGATCCTCGAGGGGCTGCAGGTTCATCAGCTCGTTCGCCTCCATGGCTCTCTGCGATGGGTGTGTGAATCGGAATCCGAGGGCGCAAGCCCGTGTTCGAGCGTTAGCACTCTCGCATGCCGAGTGCTAACGATACGGCGCGCGGTGGCCGCCTCACAACCCGGGAGGCGCGGCTTACATGAAGGGCAGCTTGAGACCCGGATCGGCGCCGAGATCGAGGGGCGCAGGACCGTCGCTCTGGAGGCGCCACCAGGCCACCGCGGCCACCATCGCGGCGTTGTCCGTGCACATCGACCGTGACGGGAGAAAGGCGTGCAGCCCGTCCTCCGTGCATGCATCGAGGGTGGCCTCGCGCAACAACGAGTTCGCTGCGACACCCCCGGCAAGGCAGATGCCCTTGGCGCCCATATCGCGCGCGGCGCGCCGTGCCTTGTGGAGAAGGACATCCACGACAGCTGCCTGAAACGAAGCCGAGACGTCGGCGGTGTCGGCGTCGGGGTTCTTGCGTACGTGGTTGACCACCGAGGTCTTGAGTCCCGAGAACGAGAAGTCGTAGCCGTCGTTGTACAGCGCACGCGGGAACCGAATCGCCTCCGGATCGCCCCCCAATGCGATTCGGTCGATTGCCGGACCGCCGGGATAGCCGAGGCCGAGGTAGCGAGCCACCTTGTCGAAGGCCTCGCCGGCAGCATCGTCGAGGGTCGATCCGAGGAGCCGGTAGCGACCGTGACCCTCGAAGCTGATGAGCATCGTGTGTCCGCCGCTCACGAGCACGACGACGAGCGGGAACTCGAGATCGGGCTCCTCGAGCAACGCCGCATACAGGTGTGCCTCGAGGTGGTTGATCCCGATGAAGGGCTTGTCCCACGCGAGGGCGAGCGCCTTGGCCGCCGCGACACCGATGAGAAGCGAACCGATCAGTCCGGGCCCATGGGTGGCGGCGACGACGTCGACGTCTTCATCGGCGAGCCCGGCTTCGACCAACGCCTCCGCGACCACGGGGGTGATGAGCGACTCGTGGGCTCGGCCGGCGATCTCAGGCACCACGCCGCCGTAACGCGCATGGAGGTCAACCTGGCTCGACACCACGTTGGCTCGCACCTCACGCCCGTCGACCACGACGGCCGCTGCGGTTTCGTCGCAGGACGTCTCGATGCCGAGTACGACGGTCATGACCTCCCCCAATCAGTGGTGGCGGAAAAGGCAGCCTCGATCTGGTTCAGACGATCGAGATGATCTGGTTGCTGCACGTCGTGGCACCACATCACGATGGCGTCCTCCCTGGATCCGCCGGGGTCGGAGTAGTAGCCGGCGCGCACTCCCGCCGGCACATAGCCGAACCGTCGGTACACGTCCTGGGCCCGACGGTTGGACGCACGAACTTCGAGCGTCATCGCGTCCGCGCCGAGCGCGATCATGCCACGGTGCATCGAGGCGAGGACACACGCCGCGACCCCGCGACCCTGGGCGGTTGGATCGACCGCCACAGAGGTGATGTGGCCTTCGTCGTGCACGAGCATCGCTCCCGCATATCCGACGAGTCGAGGGCCGTAGCGTCCGATCCGATACACGCGGCTGTCTCGCTGCCGGAGTTCGTCCAGATAGAGCGACGCGGACCACGGCGACGGGTAGACCTGCCGGTCGATCGCGCGCATCGCTCGAATGTGTCGGCGCCGCATCGGCTCGATCGCGAGCAGCTCGTGCGCCACGGCAGGGGTCATGAGCGTTCTCGCTGCTGCCAATTGATTCTGGCGTCGGGGGCGCGCAGGTACATGGGTTCGATCTCGCCGGGTGTCACGAACTCCTCACGCAGCGCTCGAGCGTGGGCGAGCTCCACGAGCGAACCCGCCGACGGGTGACGAAAACCCTCGTGACCGATCTCGATCCCCCGGGAGTCGTCGAACACTTCGGCGTATCGTGCGGCACCATCTCCGACGAGGAGACACTCTTCGCCCCGGGCGAAGAGCTGGTCGGCAACGTCTGCTGGCTGGTCGACATGTGGCTCGCTGACTCGCTGGATGCCGCCCGGCACCCTGCGATATGCGGCGTAGAAGACCTCACCGCGCCGCGCATCGATCATGGAGACGACGAGCCGGTCGGAAAAGCGGGCGGGAAAGGCGGCCAGGTCCAGGCTGCTGATCCCCACCATCGGGACGCGGATCGCGTGGGCGATGGCCTTCGCCGTCGCCAGCCCGACCCGAAGGCCCGTGAACAGCCCGGGGCCGATGTCCACCGCGACAGCGCCGATCTCCTTCAGGTCGATCCGCGCCTGCTCGCAGATGAACTTGATGGCAGGGGCGAGCGTCTCGGCATGGCGACGATCCCTCGATGTGTGGAAAGAGGCCATGACGCCCTCGTGGCCGCCGATCGCCACCCCGACCTGGGGGGTCGCCGTTTCGATGCCGAGGATCAACACGTCAGCTTCCCACCCAGTCCGCGACCGCCGACGCCAGGATCTGCTCACGATCACGCCAGCTCGGGCCCACCGGCTCGAACTCGAGCACGCGGGCGTCGGGGATGTCTTCGAGGTGACCCAGCTGGAGGCGGATCTGGAGAAAGTCGCGTGGCAGCTCGGGCACGACCACCTCGCCCCACTCGATGCATACCACGCCGTCGTCGTCGAGCAGACCGGGAAGGTCGAGGTCGAGGACCTCGGCGAGATTGTCGAGCCGGTAGACGTCCAGATGGTGCACCGGCATCGTGCCGTGGTAGGTGGCAGCGAGGGTGAATGTGGGGCTCGTGACCCGCTCGGTGACGCCCAAGGCGGCGGCGAGCCCCTGCACGAACGCAGTCTTGCCTGCGCCGAGATCTCCCGAGAGAAGGATGACATCGCCCCGCCGAAGCAGCGGAGCGAGCGCGCCGGCGACCGCGCGCGTCTCCTCGACCGATCGCGTCCTCAGGTGCAACATGGCGAACACCGATTCTACGAGCCCGGTCGCCCTGGACGTGATTGCTCAGGGTCGGGCCGCCGTCACTCCGTCTCGCGAAGCCGTTCCATCCGCTCGAGGCCGACTATCCGACGTACTCGCGGGGCACGCGTGCCGAAATCGAGGTCAGCACTTCGTAGGGGATCGTCCCCGCCCATCTGGCCAGGTCCTCCACGAGGATCGCATCCTCGCCCGAGGGCCCGATCATCACAACTTCGTCACCGTTGTACGCGGTGCCCGTTCCGAGGTCGGCCATCGTCTGGTCCATGCACACCCGCCCGACGACCGGGAGCCGCTGATCGGCGACGAGGACCTCGGCCCGGTTGGACAACGCCCGCATGTACCCGTCGGCGTAGCCGATCGGCATCGTGATCACCCGCGTCTGCTGCTGCGGCGCCCAGGTGCTGCCGTAGCTCACCGCGCTCCCGGGCTGCACGACCTTGAAGTAGATGACTTCCGACAACCAGCGAAGGGCGGGTTCGAGCTCGATGTTGCGAACCGTCTCATCCGACGGATAGACGCCGAAGCTGATGATCCCGGGACGCACCAGGTCGAGGTGCGACTCGGGAAGCTGCGCGATCGCTGCCGAGTTCGCCATGTGGCGGGTGGGCATCGGGAGCCCGTTGTCTGGATAGAACTCGATCGCCTCGACGAACCGATCGAGCTGACGGCGGGCATCGTCGAGATCGGCTGTGTCCGCGTTGGCGAAATGACTGAAGACTCCCCCGACGTCGACGTTCTCGCACTCCGCGGCTGTCGCGAACAGCTCCGGCGCGTTGGGGTGGTGCACACCGATGCGCTCCATGCCCGTGTCGATCTTCAGGTGTGCGGTCGCCCGGACGCCCTCTGCACGCGCGGCCTCGTCGATCTGGCGCACCTTGTCGATCGAGGGTGCCGTGAAGGTCAGGTCGTGCTGGAGGAAGAGGGGGATCTGACGCTGGACCGCTCCACCGAGGACCTGCACCGGAATCGTCACGCCGGCATCGCGTAGGGCCACGCCCTCCTCGACGTAGGCCACTCCGAGGGCCGGCGCGCCCGCGGCTTCGAGCCGCCGACCCACCTCGCCGAGACCGTGCCCGTAGGCATTGGCCTTGACGACCGGCATCACCTGAGCGGCACCGACATGGGCATCGATGGCCCGGTAGTTGCGTTCGATCGCTCCGAGGTCGACGACGCAGCGGGTCGGGCGATGGATCGAATCGGAGGTCACCCTGCCGCCATCTCCTCGGCCGCGGGCCCGAGCAGGTCGGCGAGATCGCCGGCAACGAGCGCTTCCGAGCCCAGGGCGGCTGCGCGCCCGTGCCAGTGGGCACCGGCGGCCGCCGCTTCGAGAGCGGGGGCCCGGGCCGCGAGCGCCGCGATCACACCGGTCAACACGTCGCCCGTACCAGCCGTCGCCAGCCGTGGCGACCCGCTCCTGATCACGCGGGCCTCGCCGTCGGGTGCGGCGACGACGGTCGTCGCTCCCTTCAGGAGAACGATCACGCCGAGACCGTGGGCAAGTTCCCGCGTGCTGCGCAGCCGATCGGCGGATACCTCCCCACCGGCAAGGCGCCCGAACTCCCCGTCGTGCGGGGTAACGATGACCGGAGATGCGGCCTTGGCAAGAATCTCGGGGCGCTCGGCCAGCGCGGTGATGCCATCGGCGTCCACCACCACGGGTACGGGACTCGCCATCACCACGTCGGCCACCTCCGCCATG
>Ga0209992_10001472_pt1 | contig 24677 bp, 19 predicted proteins | sample 2SBtaG_2_FD_182564 | JGI IMG/M metagenome (GOLD analysis project Ga0209992, IMG submission 182564) | Deep subsurface microbial communities from Kolumbo volcano to uncover new lineages of life (NeLLi) - 2SBTROV12_ACTIVE470 metaG (SPAdes)... | ecosystem: Environmental > Aquatic > Marine >... | reverse complement strand
AACAAAGAGTTTTCAATGAGGATTTTAGCCATTCTTGGTTGTGTAGCAGCAAGTGTTGGTAAAGTTCGAGCTGCTTGGGACCGAACTTTGTCTGAATCATCACAAAGTGCCCACCCAATCAAATCCCAAACGGAAGCCGATTTAGTTCGAGCAAGTGGCGGCAGGATCTTTGCTGCTTCCAGCCTTAACTTATCATCCTCAAGGCGTAGCAGGTCATCAAGATGAAACACAACTACCTCAGGCCAAACTTTACACATCTCTTTCAGAGCATTGTAAGCCGGTTTACGGCGATTGATATTGTTAGAGCGCAACTCTTGAGTTAAAATTTCTTCAGTCGCCGAAGGAAAAACCGGGGATACTATTTCGAGACAATTTGATGCTGATTTTCTTACTAATGGGTCTACATCATCAAGTAGTTCATTTAGATGTTCAAACAAATCCTCTGCTTCAACAAGGGCACAATAAGGTAGAGAAAAAAGAGCAGAAATCCTAATTTCTGGATTGATATCGGAAAGAGCTATTTTCAATTGTTCTTGAACAGCATCAGAATCACTTCGCATTACTCTAGGTAACGCTCTGATACCATCTGCCCGAGATACGAGTTGTGGAATTTCTTTCCATCGAACCTCCAAAGCCTGAATTGAACCATCGCACAATGGTATGATGTCAAAATGTTTGATTGCGTCCCAATGACCTTGAGGTGCTCGATAAGCTTCATCAACATGGCTAGGTATACCCCTTTCCCCTACTTGTAGCGGGAGTCCAGTCTTTGGATCTCTTGCAATATACCTGTCCATCACATAACCCCCTTACCATTGACCCTATTTTAGCCATTCACTCGTAATGCCTGTGGGCGCGCAAAAGTTCCCTTGTCTTTGTTTTTGTGCTTATAGTGAAGCACATACTTGATGCACTTTGGCTATTCAGCATAGGTTATGGAGAACAGGGCGAGGTTCGTCTGGGGTGTTGATGGCTTGTGGCCTGGCCCAATTGGATTTGATGACCCTAGGCTGCTTGCATACCCTTTACATATCGAATTTCGTGACCAAAAAGTTTCAGGATTACCGTTCAGTGTCCTAAGAGACTTCATTGATGAGTATGAAGATGTTCAGATTGATGCTGGCGCAATTTCCCACAAAGAAGTTATGGATTTACTGATGATTGGGTGTCATCGTACAACGATTGATTTGTTTGCAAAAGATAAGGAAATTGCACTCGGCCATGCGGTAACTGAGCGAGTAATGGTAAGGATAAAACTTCCAAGTGAAGTTTCACTTACTTACATCACTGACACCCTTACACCACGCCTACACGAAGTAAAACGAATAGGCCCTCAGTCTGTAGTTTTGATTAGTTCAAGGAAAGGAGATCTTTCTTTTGTGATGGACAGGCTTCCATCAAACCTTCGTAATTCATTCAATTGGTGGCTTGCGCCAGGTGAAGGACAGAAGGTGTCCCTTAGAAGTAATGACCATATCGCTGGCTGGCTACTAGATGGTGCGCGTATGCTAGGTGATTGAAATGAGTCAAGCAAAAGAAGCAGAAAATGATATTCGCAGGCTTCTAGCGATGACATGGAGAACTTGGGGGAATGAACCCCTTGATGCAAGTTCAATCACTAGGACATGGAGTCTTGACCTTGGCTGGCTAGCCCCCACGGATGCTGAAATCTTACTCACTAAACTACTTGCAAAAGGTTGGTTAGTTTCTAAAAATGACATGCTTACAAGCAATACTGAATTGGACGATGTATCCGTCCCATTAGGGTGGTTCCCGCGAACCACAGTCCTTGACCAACCGCCGAACTGCCCCCAAATTTCTACTGAAACGGACTCGCTAAGTATTCCATCGAAGAGTAATTCCAAAGAAAGAGAAGATGTAAATGATGCGGAATTAGACAGTAGTGGGACAGATGGAAAAATTTCAGATGACTCCGAGATTAACAACGATGGGGGAGATGGGAATACACCTGATGATTCGACGGAATCCGATGGATTGGAATCTATAGTTGAAGACATAGGGCTACAATCCTACAATGTACCAACGTTGCTACAACTGATTTCAAAAGAATCAAATCTTGCCCGTCAAGAAGTGATGAGACGGGCACAAAGGAAGCGGAAATCTCTCGGCCATGTTACTATTTGGATGGCTCTTATTTTAGTCGCTAGAGAATTACAAGTTGATCTTGAGAACCTAATTCCATCAGATAATTGATTTGCAGAAATCAATCTATCTGAGCATTGCCATTTTCTCTAAGACTATCCGCAGTAAGTAGAAGAGGCATCAAACCAAGTGCTAAAGTTAGCGAAAAGAACACTGTCAAAGAAGTGACAACACCAAAATCTTGGACGACTGGCATTGGTGAGAGTCTGAGCACCAAGAATCCGCAAATTGAGGTACCAGCAGATAGAATGAGTGCAACCCCGGTTGTCGCGTGCATCTCTTTGATTGCCTCCCAAGGATCCAACTTTTCTTTCAAATCCTCATACTTACGCCACACGTGGATTGAATAATCAATTCCCAAACCAATCGTTAGGGCTGTGACCATCACTGTCAAAACGTTCCAGTTCAGATTTAACAGTGCCATCGCTCCAACCACCCATGTCGCAGCAATTGCGACAGGAGTTACGACAATTATTGAGAGGCCGATACGCCGAGTTAATGCGAATAAAACGATGGTTGATACAATTAGACTGAGTACCGTAGACTCAAGTTGAGAAGTAGTTAGTCCTTCTAATACCAAATTAAGGCGTACCGAGTCCCCGCTAACGAACATTGCAGCCTGGACTCCATATTTCCCGGAAGATTGGGAAATTGCTTTTTCTAAGCCTTCAACTGCTTCCACCGACTCGCTATTACTAGAAACTTGGACCATGATTTCTGTCCTCATGAATAGTAAACACCCATTTTGACACCCAATGTCAGAATCAAATGAGAGGTGAGCCACATTTCCTACTCGCTCTGACCAAGTTGAGCCAGATAATGAATCTCCGACAGATTGATTCTCGCTTAATTCAATCAGGGCTTCAACCGTATCACCAGTATTGTAATCGTTTTCAACTAAGTCATTGCCAATTACCCTCAATCCGTGCCTATCACCAAATCCAGCATCTCTCTCTATCGCGTCCCGCAATACAGTATGTATGGATTCAATCATCGGCACCCCATCTCCCACTGCTCGGGGGATAACTACCCGCGGGGCTAATTCTAGACGGTGGTTCAGTAGATTACTCGCCTCAATGAATTCTAAATCATCAACAATCGCTACTTCTCCAGGCAAAGGTTCTGATAAGATGTAGATTGGCCTCCAACCAGTTGCCTCATAAGATGTGTAAATATCGGTCCGAACTTGCATTACATCCATGTCTTCGTCTAGGAAATCTGTGAGGTCAAACTCAGTTTCCAATTTTGCTGCGGCGGCAATAACACTGCTAACAGTCAACATTACTACAAAAATTAATGCAAATGCTTGGGTCTTTCTCTGAGTAATCACAACCTCTCTTGCTCTAACCTTCAATGAATCCCAGTGGCTCTCAGGCCTGAATTTTTTCGACGATTTCTCCATCAACACATGCATAGAACCTACAACAATCGTGGAGGTAACAAATGCCGAAACGACACCAAATGCCAAAGCCAAACCAAATGAGCGGACAGGTGGTAGGGGAGATACCACGTTTGATAGGAAAGCGGCTACTGTTGTGATAACCGTCAATGTTAGAGCTAGATATAATTCATTCAGCGCTAATGCCCATGCTTCTGGTGTATCCGCTCCTTCTGATCTTCGTTTTTCATAACTCCTTTGAAGGTGTATAGAATAATCAATACCAAGACCCAATACAACCGGTGCCACAGCCACATGCAACACAGAAAATGTAGGAGTTATGGCAGCCAAAGCCCCGTACGTCCAAACAATCGCCATCGAGAGGGCTGCAAGTGGAAAAAGTACGCCTCTGGCTGAACGGAACGCTAAAGCCAAGATTACCACCACTACAAACAGCGCTCCAGCAATCAGCCAAACAAGATTGTCAATTGTGCCTTCGTTAATATCATGACTAAGCACATCATCTGAAATTAATCCATAAGTTAGGTTCCCTTCTTCTCCTAAACTCTCGAATTCCAGACGAAGAAGGTTAACCATTTGTTGGCGTGTCTCGTCATCGAAATCAGGTCTTATGTAGAGTACCCAAAGATTACTCGATGCATATGGTGTGGCATCACCAGTTGTCCTGTTCGAGTCTAGCCACATACAGGTTGTTGACTCAAATTGTAAGTCCTTGTTGAGTAATGCATCTCTGCCAAAACTTGCAAGCATCAATAATTCGTCATTCGCTGCGCCATCTGCACATGTTTGCCCTTCGTCCAAGGTATCGTTAAGCAATCCCTGCCAAGAGGTTGCTTCACTCAATTTCGCGCCCGGTTTGGTTTCATCAAGTCCTCTCTGAATAATGTCTGGAATCGCAATGTATTCTGACACAATGGGACCATGTGATTCTGACCACGAAATTATATCATTCAAATCAGATTGCTGTTGAATGAGTGAATCAATTGATAACACATTGCTTCCATCATCAACTTCAACATGTATGAAGAGAGGAATCCTCTCTTTCCCGAATGCTTCTTCAATTTTAATTTCAGATGAATCATTTGGACCTTCAGGCGCAAATGCATCTAAATCGGTATGAAATGATGGTAAGGGGAACAGAAACAAGCCGAAAATAAGGGTAATTACAACAGCGGAAAAAAGAAGGCCGGCTGAGCCTTTCTCAAACAATGAAATCAGGCGAGATGCACGTTCATCCGAACTACCCTCTTTCATGACGCGCCCACCCACCACCCATAGATAAGTGCGAAGGCGACTGGTGTGTGAGAACTGCTGTTTTTTTCCAAAGGTTCAAAATGGGGTCGCAAGTCGCCGGAACGATAGACATGGCAATCAAGGTACTACTCAACGAGGGCGACGAGCTTCGAATCAGGCTAATTGGAGAAAGTCATACAGCATTACAACTGTTCAGAACAAGGCTAAATGACAACAAGGATGTTGAATACTCAAATTATTTCACAGGCCACCCAGGGCTTGATGAACCGGAACTTTACCTGAGAGTTAAGAAAGGTAAGAATGCAATAAAAATTCTAAAGTCCATTAGTACTGACTTAATATCGGATTTCTCCAGTATCAAACTCTCTTGAGGAGAATTCTGAATGGACTCCGCTGGCATAGCCGCCAATTTGGGGCTTGACCAATGGGTCTGTGAAGGAACAGGAATTGGTGGGCTGATAAAAGTAAGGGCGGCGGATTTCAGAGTAACCGAAGAAGGCCCCACTCCTGCATTGGACCCCAAAGGTAGATTCACCATCGCAAGAATCACTTTAGACAACTGGGAAACAAATCGATTTGTCAACCGTTTGGCAAAACATTTGAAAATTTCTCGGAAGAGAATTTGGTTTTCAGGAACAAAAGATAAGCGAGCGGTAACTACTCAACTTTTCGTTATTGACGCACATGCAAAAAAAGTATCCGAGGTCGATATTGCTGATGTTCAAATCGAAGTTTTAGGACGCTCTCATCAAAAATTATCGATGGGTGCCCACACAAGTAATAGATTCAGTATCACAATTAGAGGCTGTGCTGACGTTGATGGGCAGCCTTTAGATGAAGAAACAGCTATTCAAGAGGTTCAAAAAATCCACGCTGCACTTGTAGAAAAATTAGGTGAAGGGTTTTTCCCAAATTGGGTCGGCCCCCAAAGATTTGGTTCAACTCGTCCAGTGACTCCAGTAGTTGGTAGACATGTTGTCAAAGGTGAGTGGGAAGATGCCGTAAACGCCTACCTTGGGATGGCAGGATTGAACGAGAGAGAAGAAGTTGCTGAGTTCAGAACCCAATGGCGTGAAAATCATGATGTTGAGGCAGCATTGGATATTATCCCAAAACAATTAGGATACGAACGAGACATTCTATATTCACTGAAAAATAATCCTGATAACTGGCTTAAAGCATTCAGGAAATTACCAAACAACTTGCAATTAATGACTGTTCATTCTCTTCAATCTCTTGCTTTCAATCATCTCCTAGGTGAACGTATTCGCTCAGGGATTTCAATTTCACAGCCTATTGTGGGTGACGTTGTTGGGCCACTTGATGGCTCATCAAAAATTGACACCGGTAAATTGGCGACCGTCACTGAGCCTCTCATTGACAGAATTACTAGAAATTGCTTGATGGGAAGGCTTGCAGTTTGTGGTTCACTTCTTGGTACACAGTCTACTAATTCTAGCGGTGAGATATCCAAGTTAGAAAATAGAATCTTAGAGAAATTAGAACTTGATTCTGTCACGTGGGTGATAGACGATGTCCCCCGTTTGACAACGAAGGGTACTAAACGCCCGCTGACTGGAACTTACTCCGATTTGACATATCAAACTCAAACTAAAGTTGATTTGGCTGAAAATAGTTCAAAGTGGGCTGAAGGCCCTGGTGAACACGATCGTTGGCATAAGGAAGGAGCCTGTATCAATTTCAAGTTCAGTCTGCCACCGGGAACTTATGCAACAACCTTACTGCGAGAATTTACTCGAGCACCTATCCATCAATCGTGAACGGAAAAAATAGCACTTCGAATCGAATTATAGATTTGAAGTAAGGCCAGAAAAGTAAGCCATAGGCTTAATCACATTAAGCGGCCTATTTCTAGAACTTGAATTTCGCCAACACCGGTCAATGAACGGATAGCATCTTCAAAATTGTCAACTGTTCCGTCACCCTCTTGGATAACGCAGTATGCTTCAACGAATTTCATACCAAATGCCAACGGTTTAGTCTCTACAGTTTGTACTACGCCAACATCGTTTTCCATCTCGGAAAGATCAGCAGCAATTTCATCTGCTCCAACTTCAGCATCAGGATGAACCATTATCTTGTATCTAATCGCAACTTCACCCATTCAAATCACCTCAAGGTCCTTGGAATCCACAGGAAACGCAAATGTAAGGAACCCCTTGATTACGACATTGTGCTGAACGGCCTACTGGCGTATCACATTTTGGACACGGGAAAGAGGTGGAATCTCGTTCAACTAGGGGCTTGCCTGAAGCATTACAGATTGTTGCCGTCTTCACCACTATTAAACACCGAACGAGCCGCCGAACGGCCACCCCCTTTTGATGGTTACCCATGACCTCGAATGGTACTCATTCAAGAGTTTAAGTCTGAATTACAGACAACTTTCCCGTTCGGCCTGAACTTACAACTAGTTCACCATGTGAACGACGGCACCATCCATTGGAAATTCTAATGACATCACCTGTTCTGACTTTGTCAACTTGGTCACCCCACAGCACTAATCCAACTACACCTGTTTCATCCCGTCCACAAGCAGCTGCAACAGGTCCTCGATAATTTGCTGAATTAATTTCACGACGAGGGTATCTTCTTAGAACTAAAATTTCTAAATTTCCAACTTGTTGACCTGAATTCAATTGGTTGACTTTCATCAATTGTTTCTCCACTTCAGTCCCTGAATCGGTATTAACTGAATGGATATGACGTATTATTGCTGCACGTCTGGCACTTCTTCTTTCATGTTCGTTCACTTTTTTGCTCATTGTCTGGGTCATAATACCATCAAACACCTTGCGGTAGTATAGAGTTGTGGAGAGAGGGGGTTGAAAGTGAAAGATAGGGGCTACGCCCCAAAAGTGAAAGTGAAGGGATAATCAACAACTGAATGTTATTGTTTGGCTCGATGGACTGAAAACCCAATTGGACCAGAATTTTCTACTTCATCTTCGTCTTCCGAACCCGTGATGAACCCTTGTTCGGCCAATTCTTTCTCTACTGCATTCCGAATAGTCATACTATCGGGAGCAACTTTGTTAGCAGGTAATTTATTCTTACAAACAAGATAAACTTCAGATGATGAATTTCGACTAGCAACTGGAGAAAATCTCTGAACTTTTGAAAAACGTATTTTTGCGGCCTTGACTATTGCCTCAATTCCTCTCCCCTGAAACACCTTCGTCACGAATGAACCGCCATTATTTAACAGAGGAATTGAGAAATCCATTACCATACAAACAAGATCTACTGAAATCGCTTGGTCCATCTCGTATTGGCCTGTTAATCCGGGAGATATATCTGACACTATAGAATGGATTGGTTGACCTTCGAGAATCTCCAGAATCTGCTCTTGGGTCCCTTCTTCGGTAATATCCCCAACAATCAACTCCACTCCTTGAATCGGTTCGCAAGGCCTGAGGTCTATGCCAATTACGCGTCCGCCCTCACCGGTTAACTCAGTTGACACCTGGGACCATCCACCAGGATGGCAACCAACATCGAGAACAGTATCCCCCTCCCTGATAAGATTGAACTTTTCTTGGCACTGCAGTAATTTGTACGCAGAACGTGAGCGATACCCGGATGACTTGGCTTTTCGACGCCATGGGTCGCGGCGGTGCTCACTGTACCACCTCTTACTCATAGAAACCGCGCCGCCGGCGCGCATATGTAAAGGAGACCCGTCCGCTAAGCATGGACAAGAATCACTTGGTGGCTGTGTTGATGGCCACAACATTATTGATTCTGCCATTAAACCACCAAGTTGAATCAGTAAGCGCCGAATCAACAAAATGTGAAGGCCTTTGGTGTGCACAATCAGGGTATAATTCAGTTGACCAAGTGGTGGTTCTTCGTGAATCAACAGCAATTTGGTGTGAGATTTGTGCAGAAGTTGACCCTGTAATAGATGACTTCCTTCTGGAAAGGCAGACACAAGTCACCAGAATTGCATTTCATCCAGATGATGGAATTGATTATCTTGGGAATCGACTTTCAACCCAACAGTCTTGGAAAATGGGCGTCAACCCATTAGAAGCGTCTTACCCAACAATTTGGATGGGTGACCAACAAGCAAATCAAGGGTTGATTACTCGAAATACACTTCACAAGCAATTTCTATCATCTGCGGGTACAAGTCAAGAAGAAATTTCAATTACAACCTTCAACAGATACTGGTATGGTGAAGAACATGATGATTATTGGCCGTTGGAAATTCATAGTCTCCAACCTTCTACAATGAATGGTACCTATACATTCATCATCTCAGAAGATGGGGTTGAAATTGACCAACCTGAATTGTTCAACGGTATCAAAATCCATTCAGGGGTCGCTAGAGCAGGAGCCGTGATAAATTCAACATCAGGAGAAATTATTTTTTCGGAACCAACAGATGATTGGACGGTTGGAAATTTCAGCATCAATAGTGATGGAAGAACTTTTGTAAACCTAACATACAAATTCCCAAATAATCAAGAAATAGATATTCATAATTCAAAATTGACAATAATTGCAGAGAATTCAGATGAGGCAACAATTGGCGCTGCTACCACTCCAAAAGTCAATAGCGATTTTGATTCATCATCTTCTTCAACGATGAAAATCAGTATCTCGCTGATGTTGGTTGGGTTACTTCTCGCAAGCCCATTGTTGCATAGGAAAAAAATGGTAAAATCTGAATTAAAAGAAAAGATAGCAGCGGAATCTGAAGAATAACTTGAGTTCAATCCTAAACACAGATATTTGAAAGTGGACCCAAATAAACTGTTTGCCTTCCTGCGTCAGAAGCATGGTTTCGTTGCCTTTATACCCTACCAGTGTACTATTTACACTATGGACGGGGAAACCGGAACACCAGAGGAGCATGATACTGCACAGCTCCAAATGCGTGAGTGGCTCGTTGAGTACTACGTAGAGCGTGCACAGAAAGAAACCCTACATTGCCTAACCGTTTTGCGAGGTAGAAATGTAGAAGAGGTACAGACTAGACTGTACTCAGAACTTCGTGAGAATTTCCCTTTAGAACTAAAACTTGAGGTTACTGTTACTCGAATGGTGCCGATTGACGTGGATACTGATGAAACATTGTTTGAGTTGCAGGGAACTTTTCAGCCTTGAAGTATTGAACAATGATTGAATGCTAGAACTGGTTATTGCAGTTCTTTGTGAATCTTACTCAATTTGCAATCTGATTTACGTCGTGATTAAATCATGTTGGCTGTTCAGGAGGCTCATCAGTGACCGTGGTTACTGATTAAATGGTGATTCCTTGACCCCAGAAGAAGCAGGTGAACTCTTTGGATACCTTGCATTGGCAGCAGGTATCTCAGGAATTATTCTAATTGGCTTGATAATTGCTAGTAAAAAGTCAGCACCTATCGCTGAAAAGATTGCAGAACTTCGGCTTGATCATAGTAGAGAAGCGCTATTTCTTGCTGGGTTTGTCGCATTATTTGCAATGATGGCTAGTCTATATCTCTCTGAGATTGCACATTTCTTGCCATGCAAATTGTGTTGGTATCAACGTATTGTGATGTATCCAATGGCATTTCTCTTTATTTTTGCTGCATTTAGAAATGATTTCGGAATTAAACCGTACGGTTTAGGATTGGCTGCATTTGGGGCGTTTGTTTCGATCTATCATTATCAACTACAAATGAACCCAAATCAGCATTCCCCATTCTGTTCTGCCTTTGAGTCATGTACAGTTCAATATCTGAATGTATTTGATTTCATGAGTATCCCTTTGATGGCACTCATGGGATTCATCTTCATATTCGCTCTACTACTATTCGCTCAACCTGCTCGAGAGGAAATTTCTGATTCAGAAGAATGATGCTACGAGCACCGGAATTTAGAATCCACTGTCTAGGTGTATATCCTGAACAGTAAGTGCCCCACGGAAATTCAAACGACCAACTCAATGTGACCGTGGTAACGATTTGAATAGATATCACAATTAATAGGATTGCCAAATGTGTTCATAATTAGTTAGTTAGTCAACTATCACCCTAAAGCGACGTAGTAAAGTTTGGGTGGCTATCCCAATCTTAGTGAATATCGAGTGTGTTGGTGGCTACCTGATTTTTCAACAATCACCTAGATGCAACAGAGTCACGATTGGATGGCAATCCCAATCTTAGTGAATGTCTATTGTGTTGACAATCAATTGGTATTCCAACTTCCATCAGAATGTGACGCAAGTAACAAATTGAATTGCATCATAGTCACAATATTTGCTGCTAGAAGAACGATACATATTGGGCAAATTGCTGGAGAACCATCAACCATTAGTAGATGAGTAATTGTCATCCACAACGCAATTAGTGTTGAGATACCACCTATCGTTCGGCCCCATGAAAGAAACCCACCAGCCTTAGACCAAGTTGGTTCAAGGTGGATACTTAATGCTAGGAATCCAAGAATGCTAAACATCAAAACAAAAAACAACCCAAAATCCAGGTTTGAAAATGGAATTTTGTTCATTGTCTGACTTGAAAGGGCTAGTGCACATCCACTAGAAGACTCGCAAAGCGTTGTACTCCCAATGATTGATTGTCTCTGGATAACCCATACCCAAACCGCTGCTAACATGCCTCCACAAATACTTGCAAGAGTCCCAACTAGCATTCTCCGGCTTGCCGGCGCTGATTCCAAGTTACCCATCCCCAATGTTGAAAATAATGGTTTAGTGGAATCCATTCGAGACATTGCCCCAAAAAGAACAGTTAGTGAACTAATCAATAATACAACTGATGTAGACAGAGCCATATTATTCACCTACCTGTGGCAACATGCTGTAAAGTGCATTACCAACTTCCTCACCACTATGAGCTGCTTGGTTCCAAGCAACAATTCCATCAGGTTTTACAATCACAACAAATGGTGTACCCTGTACTCCCCAAGGGTCCAATGTTGCTTGGGAAAGATCGTTAAAGTATGCCCAATTATGTGGGTCCCCCGGACGAGATGAACAATCAGTATCTCCACCCTTACATTCCATGAGCGAAGATTTTTCTTGGAAAGCAATTATTTCTTCTATTGTCGCATCGTGTCCTGGTATATTCAAACTTAAGGCCACGCTAATGAATGTCACCCTATCTCCAAAAGCACTCTCAAGTTGAGTAATAGGCCCTGCTTCTTCCCAGCAGTAACCACAATCTGTATCCATGAATTGAATGAAAAACCATTTTGCTTCAGGATTTGACTCTGCATCCCAACTGCTATCAATTTCTTCATACAATTCAAAATCAACCCAATCAGACGCGCCTAAGTAATGGACTTCACCTTTTAGATTCGGAGCCAAGTCCCCTTCATCTGGTCCGATTGGCGGTAAATCTGTGAATAATATCACTGCTAGTAGAATGAAGGTGATTCCACCTGCAACAACAAATCCAGCAGTAATTCTTGCATCTCCGTTCTCATCTGTTACCAAGTTTCGGTTACGTCTTACTTTATTCATCATTTATTCCAATCTCCTGCATAAGAATTTGAGCAGTGTGCCTTACTGCCCCCTCTGAATCGTATCTAGTGTTAAAACCAGCCGCTCGCATGCGGGTTGGGTCTAACATTGCCTTGGGTACGTCACCTGCCCAACCACGGTCTCCACCTGTGTATTCAATGGCAACCTCTAGTAACCCTGATTCTTCAATCACTATTTCTGCAATCCTCGACACACTGCAAGTGTCATCACTGCCTAAATTATAGTAATTGATTGCGTCATCAGTATTTGTTACCAAGTGAATCATTGCGTTAGCACAATCCCTCACTTCCATGTACGATTTTGCCTGCCGACCATTACCAAGTACTTCCAATCGGCTTGGGTCGGCCCTTAATTTGTGAATGAAATCAAAAATTACTCCATGTGTCCCACGAGCACCGACAATATTTGCGAATCTGAAAAGCCAGGCTTGAAGACCAAAGGTTCCAACCCATGATGTGATGAGTGCCTCTGAGCCAAGTTTGCTGGCCCCATATAGAGAGATAGGGAAAAGTGGGCCATAATCTTCAGGCGTGGGCATTACGTCGGCCTCACCATAAACTACAGAAGAAGAGGAAAATGCTATTTTCTTCACACCACAAACTCTCATCGCTTCTAACACATTGTAGGTAGCAACTGTGCCTTGATTCAGGTCTGTATCAGTGATTGTAGTACCAAGGCGGATATCTGGATTAGCAGCAAGGTGGAAAACGATGTCAATTCCATCCATTGCAGATTTAACTGCATCTAAATCCAACAAATCCCCTTCGATTATATTGACAGTGTCACCATGGTGTGAGAGGAATTCTCGTCGCCCTGAAGAAAAGTTGTCAAAAATGCTGACTGTGTGGCCCGATTCTAAGAGCAAATCAACCACATGTGAGCCAACAAAACCCGCCCCTCCGGTAACTAAGCAGTGCATCATGGGGTGGCCGACATAGCAACCCCCCTTGACTATTGCGCGCCTAAGAAGGCCAGGATTTTTTTTATTATGAGGCGGACTGCCTGAGCAAAAATAGTTCACTTTCAGTTTTTTTCCTTAGGGAAACAACTTCGTTCACTTTCAAATTTAGCCACCCCTCTACGAAAATATAGAGGACCCCCGCTTGTCACTGCTACTTCTCGGCACCGAATCTGAATTGTTAAAACCATAATGAAAGAGTGTCAAGGAGTTGAAAAAATGAGTAAAAATACAAAACAAATAGCCCAGAATGAGAACGACGAAAATGAGGAACCACAAACATTGTTGGTTGGATATGTGAGAAAGAGTAACGCTGGTGGCGCACTAAAAGTGTCAATCAACAGCAGTGCCTTTTCTGACTGCGCAACTTACAGCACATCAGATGGACAAGTGTATGTCCCACTGATCATTAATTTGAATGCATTACAAAGAGTGTTAGATGGTGAGCGAGCTGTTACCACAGTGAGCCAATTTATTGACCAGTAATCATTCAAGATGTAATGAGTCAAAAATCGAACTCTGATGTAAATCAGTAGTTCGAGAACAAGTATATGCCCTCGTGTCTGGGTGATTGAAAATATTGCCCAGACACTCAAATTTCTATATTTAATTAATTATAACGGCTAAACGGCTAAATACGGCGCGGGGAGCGGATATAATAAGATGGAAGAACCTACTACCCAAGGCCCGGTAATTGTGGGAATGCCTCTTTACAACGAAGAAGAAACCGTTGGCACGGTAGTTCTTCAGTCACTTTCGTACGCAGATAAAGTTCTGTGTGTGGATGACGGTTCATCTGATTCTTCTGCCCGTATTGCCCAAAATGTCGGAGCAGTTGTCAAACACCACCGTACAAACAGGGGATATGGCGGGGCGCTGAAATCAATTTTCCAGTATGCCCTAGAACAAGATGCAGCCGCTTTGGTAATTCTTGACAGCGATGGCCAGCACGACCCAAATGACATACCTGTATTGTTAAATCCAATCCTACAAGGAGAAGCAGATTTCGTCATTGGGTCAAGATTTATTGAAGGCGGGTCAGGGGATGATATGCCGTCCTATAGAAAGTTAGGCGTCAAGGTTATCACTGCTGCTTCAAACCTAACAAGTGATTTATCAATCAAGGATACCCAAAGCGGATTTCGAGCATTTTCAAACGCCGCATTGAAGAGGATTAAATTTGACCAAGACGGCATGGAGTCAACACTAGAAATGCTTGAACAATGTAATGAATACGGCTTGGCAGTCAAAGAAGTTCCAACTATTATTCGCTATGATGTGCCAAAAGGGTCTAGATTCACTGCAATGAGCCATGGATTTACTGTGCTTTCTTATGCACTAATTTCTCTATCTCAGAAAAAACCATTCTTGGCATTCGGAGTACCTGGTGCAGGATTAGTAACTCTCGGTTCAGCAATCGGGATGAGAGCATTCAACCGTGTCAACGATTTCACGGGCGGAACCCTAGATCTGAATCTAACTGTAGGCCCCGGACTGACAGCAGCTTGGATCTCAATGCTTGGTATTAGTTTGATCTTTACTGGTTTGGTTCTGCAAGGAACTCGTGCTATCATGAAGCGCCTGATAGTTCGCAACTTCGGATTGAGTTAATCCATCCTTCAACTAGCCGTCAATAACATATTGAGGGGAATTATTGATGGTGGTTGGGACAACACGGTGACTCAATGGAAGACGAAACCGGGGATGCCAAGGGTAACTTTGCCCTGGGGGAAAAACTAGATTCCCTGAAACAACACCCCGTTTTTGCAACATATTTAGACATCAGTGACAATTTTAGACACCGAGCAACCTTGGTCGGTGACTGGACTCATTCTTTCATCGATGGTCAAGCAAGAAGGTTCTATCAAACTGTTTTTCGCTCGCCTGGTCCGATCGTTATTGTGATGATTCTACTAACTCTTCTCATTGGAAAAGATGCCATGGATTTTGGACAACAGATTAATGGTGACGTCGAAATATACCTACCTGATGGGGCCGATTCCACAGAACTTTTGCTCGATGTCAGAGAACAGTGGTCAACAGACATTGTATTGTTGTATGTCCATACTGATAATGCGATAGATGATCAATCTAGGCGTGGAAGTGAAAATATAACTGACGTCGCTATTCTTCAGCAAATAAGTTTCTTAGAAGGCGATGATGACAATAAAGAAATGGGAAGATACGCTAGAGGAATTGACTGGAATAAAGACGACAGAGGCACTCAAGACGGTGTGGTTTGGGTCCTAAGTGCTTCCCAACTTATCAAAGAAGGAAATTCTGCCTCAAGCAGATTTACTTGCGCAGTAGAAAAATATGGCCTGCCAATAGCCACTTCATCTGAGTGTCAAATAACTAGTCAAGACCCAAGAGATACTTACGTCATCCCCAACAACCAAGACCAGGTGAACAATACTGTTGAAAATCTCGGTAGCGCCTTAGAAAACTTAGTTGTAGATTCGAATGGAGATGGGATTTGGGATACCGCAGTTGTGGTTATGGGAATCCGTTTTGAGATGGACGGCACAGATGTTGACCCTCGAACAGATCCAGAGGGAAATGAAATTCTCGACCACAAGGCATTCATTCAGCACGTCAAGTCAGTAATCACTGACTGTGCCGGAAACCCGGATATTTACAACCAATTTGATGACCCACTTTGCGGTCGGGATTATGGTGGAGTTAAACTATCAAGCATGAATGAAGAGAGATGGCAAGAAATTCCCACTCGACAAGCTGTAACAGTTACTGGTCTTACTCCTGTACTGCACGATGTCTCTGATGCGATTTACCTAGCCTTGGAAGATATGTTACCCATCAGCCTCGCATTAGTCTGTTTAGTAATGATTGCACTGCATCGCAACCCAAAAGTAATCATCATTTGTGGCACTCCAATTATTCTTTCATTGGCGGTGACTTTTGGGACTACAGTAATTCTAGACATCATGCTAACCCCAATGATAATCGCTGCGGGTCCGATATTAATTGGCTTAGGTGTGGACTATGCGCTGCATCTAATCAACAGAATAGAAGAAACTAGGAACAAATTGCTTGAAGAAAATGCTGAACTTGTTGCTAAAGCAAGAAGAGATGGTGAAGTTGTAGAGGAATTGGATCCTTGGGACAAAAAATTGTACTTAGATTCAACCGTTCACTCAATGATGACGACAGGTCACGCGGTACTGCTCTCAGCAATAACCACAATAATTGGATTTAGTGTTCTTGCCTGGGAATGGTTAGTACCAATTCAACCAATGAGAACAGTTGGTGTGACTCTGGTTTTAGGTATATCCTGCACCTTCTTTTTCAGCATAATAATGGTACCTGCATTAGGTTGGCTGGTTCGCTATAGAAAGGCTGGCGGCAAGCAAACACAAAAGGTATGGGAAAAAATTGGAGAGGTGCCTGTAAGGGGTGCTTATGTAGTGATTATAACGGCATTATTAATCAGCGGTGTCGGTGCCTTCTATCTGAGTGCGGAACTAGGAAAAGACATCACAGGCTCAAGTGACGAAGTGCCGCCAGGATTGGAGTCTTACGAGGCTTTAGCAGAATATTCTCGAGTCTTTGAAGGTGGGCAAACTAACATGTTCATCATAGATGCAAAGGACAGAGGAGTTGTCAACGACATTGCACCAATTAGACATTTAGAAGTTTTAGATTCAATAGAATATATGCAAGAAGAGAAAATAAACCATGTTGAAAATACTACATCAATTAGTCTTGTTACAATTCTCAAAGCGGTCCATATTAATGTGAATCTGTCTGGTCAACAAATGTATGACCGCTCATTATGGGAAATATTACACTCACCTTGCTGGGATGACCCAGCCCAATTAGAGTGCATAATTACAGGTGATATTGTCATCACTTCAGCAACATCAAGAGAGACTATGATCAACATTGCTTTTGACACACTTTCCTACGAAATCCGTTCAATGCTAATGAACGAACCAGTGGCTAATTTGGGTGAAACTAAAACATTAGTATATGTAAATCAGCCATACATTTCACTCGGAATTGCTGGAGAATTAAGAGACCAACTAGATTCTTATCTTTCGGAGGGTGGGTGTGATGATGCTTTATCTTGTAATGCACTAGGTGTTGAGGGTGTGAAAAACTCACTCTTGACTGGTGGCTTGCCTGTCTCACTCGACATAAATAAAGGAGTACATAACGCTCAAATGGATGCAACAATTGCTACGATGATTGTTTTATTATTCACAATGACAATTCTGTTTAGGAGTCCCCGTCTTGCATTCTTTACCATGACTGCTGTTGGCGTCGTCGTTCTTTGGCAACCACTTTTGATGCGCGGTGGCGATGTGAATGTCAATGTCTTCACGGCAATGATTAGCACAATTGTATTTGGAGTCGGAGTTGATGATTCTATCCATGTGATGGACCGCATCAGGGAAGAGGGTGAAACCCCTGGTGGAATCGTAAAAGCGGTAGCTCGGACTGGCCAAACCATCTTTGAGACAACTATGACGACTTCTGCAGGATTGGCTGCTGGCTTGACATTAGCAATACCTGGTTTACGCAACTTCTTCACCCTGATGATGATTCTGATATTCCTTGCTTTGATAACTAGTTCAATCCTTTTACCAGCCTTGATAGTTGCTTATCGTCAAATTACTTCTTTCATCAAGGGTGAAGGAGATTGGCAGGATTATGACAATGTTGCAACACTTTCGGATGCGACTATGGATGCTGAATTAACAGGCTGACAGTAAAGCGACAATTTAAACTTCATCCGCTCACCTATGGTGAGCGTGGCAGAGTCAGGTAGTTCTCATCTGAGATTTTGGGCAATGTTCCTCACCATAGTGCTAATCTTGCCTTTGACTGGCTTCACGACCTCAGCGGGACCGGGAAAATCGATCACAGGAAATGAAAACATTTCAATCGAAATGGCAAGTTTTGGTTCACTCCCAAATGTTCACGCATTTGAGACAGGTGAATATGTCAGTTGGAATATCACATGGTCAGGAGTTGACAATTCTTCGAGTAATCTGTATCAATATGATTACACATTTTATGAGGGATATAGCAATAACGGAACTCTAATATTCTCAGCCAATGGAACTGGATTCCAAACAGAAAATGGCTCAATTGCATTTTTCAAACCGGCTTTTGAAATTTGGAATGGTTCCTACGAATATACTTTGAATGTATCATTATGGGACCAAAATCACACCCAAATCCTAGATTCAACAGAAGTCCAATTTGTCATTTTTCAAACAGTAATTACACCCTCACACTCAGATTTTCTAATATTCGGTGACTCATTGAGCGATATGGGCAATTCAAAAGCAGCCTTCGGCACACCAGAGTCTCCACCCTACTACAATGGAAGGTTCTCTACAGGTCTCATGTGGAATGAACACGTCGCTGCCAAAATGGGTCTAACAATCACACCGGGAAGAGGGAGTAACCCTGGGTCCAACCGAGCATTTGGTGGAGCGGAAGTTGGTGAGGGAATGAACTACTTTGTAATCCCTAACCTTGGAAAACAGATTGAAGATTATACTAACAACAATTGGATTGGGCCTAATGAAAAAGTAGCATTATGGGGTGGAGGAAATAATTTTTTGAACAGTGGTGAATCAGATACTCAGAAAGTTGTGAATTACATCATCGACCATGTGAATGTACTAGCCTCAAATGGTGCATCTGACCTTATTGTGTTAAATTTGCCACCGCTTGATAAAACCCCTACTTATTCCGAGGAATCAGCCAGCGATAAACAATCGATGTATAACAGAATAATTGATTTCAATGCCAAACTTGACGTTGCAATGAGTGCAAGAGAAAGCGCCCTGAATATTAGTATTCAAGTAATTGATGTATTTCCAATGTTTGAAACAATCTATTGGAATGGTTCATTCTATGGAATAACAAACGTAACTCATTCGGCATGTCATCATGATGGAATCTCATGTGACTCAAATGATTATATCGAGCCAAATGTTGAAGAATTCTTTTTCTTTGACAATATACACCCCACGGGGACTGCTCATCTCCTGATGGGACAGTATGTCCATGAACAAATTGGCACGCCCGACACTGATGGAGACGGGATTGAAGATAGTGCTGACAACTGTGATTTTACGCCAATTGGTGATCTTGTAAACCACTTTGGATGTAGATTAGTAGACCTTGATAGTGACTTTGACAATGTCAATGATTTGATTGACCAGTGCCCTGGTACAACCCTCAATACTACTGTAGATGAAAATGGTTGTTCAGACTATCAAAAAGATAGTGACGATGATGGTGTCAATGATGCTGAAGATATCTGCCCAAACACATTCCCAGTTGGAATTGAGGTAGATGATTTTGGATGCGCTGATTATCAAAAAGATACTGACGAAGATGGTATCACGGACGATGGCGACTCTTGTCCCAACACGGATTCTAATTGGAGTGTGAATACGGTAGGATGTGCAGAGAATCAAATAGACAGCGATTGGGATGGAGTGAAAAACCATATCGATACCTGCCCATATACAGAACTAGGTGTTGAAGTAAACCAAACGGGTTGCTCACTATCTCAAATTGACAGCGATAAAGATGGAGTGAGTGAATTACTTGACCAGTGCCCTAATACCCCGAGAAATACTACTGTTGATTCTGTTGGCTGCGCTCTTTCTCAATTAGATACAGATTTTGATGGTGTCAATGATTTGCTAGACATATGTGACTTGACTCCTATTGATGAAAGTGCAAATCTAGAAGGATGTTCTCCTAGCCAACTAGACAGTGATTTTGATGGGAGAAACGATGCACTTGACGAATGCCCATTTTCTTCTGGTTCAATCAGAGGTTGCCCAAGCATGTCGGTTGAAATTAACGTGATACATTGGCCACAAAGTCATGACGACTCTGCAATTATGAGGGTTAATCTCAGTTGCGAATCCGATTGTTTATTCACAACAATTATCCTTTCTGAAAAATTGGAAAACCAAAGTTCAGGAGAATTTGATTTGACAGTTGATCCACAAATTGGGGAATTTGATGCTGTTATCAGAATCGAACATCTATCTTCCTGGGCTGAAAAACAAGTTAACTTACAATGGCCACTAAAGCCTATTGAAATCGAGGAGCAGGAAAACACAACTGCAGATGAAACCACAACCACACCTGTTGATGACAGTAACGAAAATGCGATTGAACCCGAATCTTGGCAAACCTCTACAACCGTGGATTATCTTTTAGGAATTCTCTTCATCATTGGAATCACGTTGACAATTGGATCTATTTTAAGAAATTCAAAGGTGAGTGAAAACGGTATGAAACAGCAACCTTTGTGGCAAGACCCTGCGACTAAATCCACTAGAGAAGTTGAAATGGAATTGAGAAGAATACCTGAAATTTCAACAATTGATTTTGATTCTGAAAGAAAAGATGAATCAAAGTAGGAATCGCCCATAAATTACCCAAAACATTGGTTAGGTTGCCAAAAATAGACAGCAATTCTTTATTCTCACAAGTTCAAAATTAATGGGTGCGAGGGAGTAGGGAGTAAGCCCCTTTTTGTTCGCCTTTCGGTTAGCTGCATTCAACTTAGCGTCCTACCCGTTCCTCTTCCATACGCGTCAACAGAACTGTTTGGACTTGCACCAGCGCGGTTGCTCGTCTCAGCCAGTAACAGACAATCTCCTCCTTTCGGATTCACAGTACTCGACTGCACCGGTTCGTTGCTTAAGCAGAGCCAGGCCTCCCGGCCTCCCGAAGTGAATCGGGGCACCTGCATGGTGGAGAGGGGACTTTCCTCAGTGTCGTACACTGTCAGCAGCCCTCCTACTCCCTCGCAAGCCTCCCGACCCAGCCACTCTGCTATCAAGGGAACGGATTGGTAGTATTGCAAAATTTGAGCAAAAAATTTGTCAAAATATTTAGGTGAATAAATCAAACTAATTCGAAGGAGGGGGTTGCCCACCTGATTGATAATATTCGGCATATTGTTGTTGATAGGCTTGCCATTGAGCCTCTGTCCACTGCTGAGATTGTTGTTCTGTGGGTTGAGGCACCGGTTGTTGAGGGACCTGTTGGGGCGGTGTATATTGTTGATTATTTACCTGAGGAACTTGTTGTTGATGGTATCCAACTTGTTCTTGTCCCCAAGTTTGTTGATTTTCATATCCGGACTCTGGTGATTGGATTTCAGCCATGGCTTTGGATGGACTAGCGTAAGTTGATTCGGTTTCATCTTCCTCTTCATCTTCCCAATCATCTTCCCAATCATCAGTTCCATCGAGTGAAGATTCGGAGGAACCACCTGAACGTAATGCGAGCGAAACTGTAAGGGTGAGTATTAACAGGAGCACGGCAATAATCACGAGCCAGGACATCGGTACCCCTTCTAAAACACCAGAGAGTGCTTGGTCGTCACCTGTAGTTCTGACATTGATGTGTTTGCCCTCAAGCGAAGTACCATCTTCTAGAACAATTACCACCCATCTCTCACCTTTGTCCTCAGGAATCCAGTCAATATCATAGGTTAATCTCTCATCAACTGGCACAACAACAGATATCGGCACGGGAGTTAGAGAACGATTTTCTCCATCTCGACCAACTTCATAGGCAAAGAATTTCATTGAACCCGCGGTAAAACCCGTATTCCTGAACTCAATTGTAACCATTGTTGTCTGATCAACTTCTAATTCACCACTTCGTGAATATGTGACTTGAGTTAATTGAATATCTGCTGCGAGGTGCTCAATATTCCAAGATGCGAAAGGAGTTGAACCACTGTTGAATAGGGATGAAGATTGCATCCCGTTACCTGCAAGATCACTTCCTTTAACCCAGATTGACAAAACTAATTGGTCACTGAAAGAATCCTCTGGTAGGCGACTCTCAACATCAATAATTGAGTATGCTGAAATTGATTGTCCAACAGGTGAGCCAGAAATGTTGAGTGGAGATGAACCTTCAATCAACGCAGCCCCATTTACTTGACTCGCATAAGAAACTTTGAAGAATAATTTTAGGGAATTGACATTGAGTTTTTCTTGTTCAGAAAGTCGCAACTCAATTCTAATATCAGATAAATCTGCTAATGGAATATTGGTTCCTTCACGTGGTGCATCAATAGAAACAGGCAAAGGTGCATTACTGTCCACCTCTACCCAAAACAAGGTTTCTGCTGGGTCTGTTGCATCTACTGCTTCGGGAGGAAGACCTGTCAATTCAAAGGATAGTGCATGACTCTTCGATTCGCTAGGTGCTGACAGTTGAGCCAAAAAGTAGCCATTCACTGTCGAAGTCACTAACCTCTGACCATCTAAGAGAATTGAAACATCAAATGGTAAAGTAGGTGCCAATCCTGTCTCCACAAAGGTTACTTGGCCTGAAATGTTTAACCCAGTATTCGGTTGTACCCAAACACTTTGGTCAATTATTGCGCCACCTTCAGACTCCAAAAGAATGCTATCTGAGGATATTGCTAAGTTCGGGGAGTAACGCCATCGCAATTGAGGTAATTCCAACCAAGATTCTGCTCCCGCTCTATCTTTTACAGTAATTGCTGGAGCCCTCCTTAGGTCATTTTCAAGCGGTATACCCCAATCAAGGGTAAATTCCAGGCGTAATTCTAATTCACCGCTGAATGGAGTGATTTCACCTGTTCGTGCATGGATATGACATGAATTAACGATTAGGTATTGACCAGTGCTGTTACAACGATTAGTTGTCGCATTCCAAATAACTTCTAAGGAATCAACGATTGAATTGCTCGCTAATTGAAATTGAACGTAATCTAAGTCCGATAGACCATTTGGCTCGTTGAATGGAATTACGATTTCGTAGAGTGTTGCAGGATGTAACCAACTATGGTCTCCATCTACAAATCCACCTTGGCCAACAATTAGAGGGTCACCATCCTGTGCTAGTTGGTAAGTGAATAATTGCTCACCAATTGCCGGTCCGCCTGCACGGGTGACTTCATTTCCAGCGGCATCTGAACCACTAATGTAGCCGGCAACGATTCCTCCGTTTGGGCCATCAGTATCATCAAATGAAAATGTGTAATTTCCTTGTGCTTGACTTGTGTTAGATGGTGCCTGCATTGAATATTCAATGAATTCAGTTGCATTTGGTTTGCCATCAGCGTTGAAATCATCTGCCCAATCTCGCCATAGCATCAAAGAAAGGTCGTCTGGAAGTATTGGCCTATCATAAATTTCAATCTTGATTAATTGATTCAAAGATTGTTCTAGATGGTCATATTTCCGGATGTTCTGTTCAATTACCATAGGGGCTAATGAATCAATCTCATATGTCCTATTCACCGTGATTGATGAAGCATTTTCTTGTTGATGCAGAGGTAAAATATCTAACCTGTATTCAACCGGTTGAGAACTCAATGGAGTGTTTAGATTGAAATCTATAGAGCCATTGGTGAGTGATGTACTATTGGCAATTACGATGCCATTTTCGAAGACTCTAACTGCTACATCACCTGATCTTGGAGCAAGCCACCTGTCAATACCAGGGAATCCTAAGTCAACACTAATTGTGATAGGTGAATTTGATTGTAGATATTGCCTATTTGTCGGGATTGGGACGCCATGTTGATTGTACATTTCCCATGATACAATCTCAACATCATTTTCAATCGCCAAGTTTTCTCCTGCCCCAAATTCCTGTAACTTCGGTACACTCCTTCTGCCATCAATCAAAACTAGTCTGACCTTCATAGTCATACTTGGATCATCATCCCATGATGCATTCAAACGGAATCGCATCACGCTATTGACATCAGAGCCATTAACATCCAATTCACAACCATCACCTTGCTTCCAGTGAACCATCTCAGCATCACTAGAACCGGGCACTACTGCCAAACTGCCATCATTTTGACAAAGCATCCTAACTTGATGGTTTGTTCCAATCAAATCCATCTGGACTGCTGCTACCGTGCCTGCTGGAGCACTGTGTGTTGTATTCACTTCAAGCCATTGCCTCGAGGGGGTCAGGGTCGTTGTACCATTCAAAATCGTCAGAGAATCTGTGGTCATTTCATTACTATAATTGAGTGAAGTAATTGTTCCGATGAGGGAACCGGGATTATTCATTTGAACAGTCAAAGGAACGTATTTAGAGCCAGATAAAATTGTACTATATGGAATCAAATCATTGACTGCCCAAACCATTTCATCTTGAGAATCATACAACAAATTTGCAGTTGGATGATGGACTGCGGCGACACCACCTAATTGTACGCCGCCATAATCACTTGTCACGGAAAACACTGCCTGAACATATTCGATTCCAGTTTGAACTCCTGGATTTGGCCATATTGATGTTGCATTCAGCAGTAAGGAATTGCTGTCCATAATTTCTGCAGGAGTCAAAATTACTAGTGAAACATCACCCACGGTACCAATCTGTCT
>Ga0209992_10001471_pt1 | contig 24679 bp, 18 predicted proteins | sample 2SBtaG_2_FD_182564 | JGI IMG/M metagenome (GOLD analysis project Ga0209992, IMG submission 182564) | Deep subsurface microbial communities from Kolumbo volcano to uncover new lineages of life (NeLLi) - 2SBTROV12_ACTIVE470 metaG (SPAdes)... | ecosystem: Environmental > Aquatic > Marine >... | reverse complement strand
CCAGTCTCTAATCCGACTGGTCCTTCTCGGGAATAGCTAATGTTTACACTAAAACGACTCCCATCCTGCAAAACCATTTCAATTTTATTTCCAAGGTGGGCAAGATTAACTATCAGATCTTTAAACCCAGCTTCTTCCAAAGCTTGAATGGTATATTCAATGATTGGCCGCCCAGCTACTGCTACTAACGGTTTAGGAATATTATCGGTCAAGGGTCGAAGTCGTTCACCGCGTCCGGCGGCTAGTATCATCGCTTTCATTCAAATCCAAATATCTTCTTTTGGGTTTTTTTGTTAAGGTTGTGGCTATTATGCACCGTGGGGACTAACTGGTCAGCGAGCTTCCTTAAATTTGTTTTAGAATAAGAAAAATCTCGATCCTCTTAATGTATCACAGACGTATCCGCAATTCTCATCAGCTTTCTTCTGCGGGTCTCTGGTGTAGTCTATTGTGCTTGAAAAACGTACTTAATGTGTTAACAAGTGTGTTTTTGAGCGTTATCCTGACTGTGTTTCGTATCCCTACGTTCTCGAGACCCCTGGTTGTGAATTCCAGTGAAAGATGTGGGCTACTGCTTGTTCTATTGATTTCTTTTGGGAGTTCTCAGTTTCTTGCGGCGCAAGACATTTGGGACTGTCAACTTGGCGATGATGGCAAAGAATGGGTTTGTGCTACCAAGGAAAAAGAATTCGAACCCGAACCTAAAACCAAAAAACCCGTTGATTCGCAGAAAACCATTGCCCAACAGTCTCCTCCTCAAACTATGATGCCACTAAAGCCGGAGCCTACTCCGCCAATTCAACAATCTGGCTGGAATTGTGTGGTCGATTCAGAAGGTACGGGTTGGAACTGTACTCTAACGGGTCGAGACCCGAGCGTTCCATCCGATATTGATACGGCCGATAAAAAGAGTGACGAATTTATTCCCGTGCACACTGACCGAGAAATGGAGGTGTATAACAACATGTTGGAGCGAATTCCCTATGACCCTTGGGCATCGTGCACATCACTATTAGGGCCTGCTATATCCTCTGATCTTGGTGTTCAACGCGATCTTGCGCCGATTTCGATTGAATCCGATTATGTTGATGTTTTTGAGGAAGAAATCTTGTCATTTTCCGGAGGCGTAGATTTTACCCGGGCGGATCAAAATGTAATGGCCGACCAGACCGAGTACGATCTCCAATCCAATACATTGAACGCAAGAGGGAATGTTTATTTTCGCGAAGAAGGACTATCGCTATATAGTGACAGCACGTTTTTAAAATTGGCATCGGATAAGGCGCACCTAACTAACACTCAATATCTTTTTAATGCTATTCCCGCACGCGGCCAGGCCGATGTCGTGTATAAAGACAGTAATACTCTTTATCGCTTAAAAAATGCAAGCTATACCACTTGTCGTCCCAATAACCAGGATTGGGCTCTATACGCAGATGATATTAAGCTAGACGGTGAAAGTGGAGTAGCTGAAGCCTTAGGCGCCGTGCTAAAAGTCAGAGATGTTCCAGTACTTTATACTCCATATATTTCATTTCCCATTGACGATAGACGAAAATCAGGGTTTCTTGCTCCCTCTATAGGGAGTACTGAGGAAACCGGATTCGATATGACGGTTCCCTATTACTGGAATATTGCACCCAACCTCGATTTGACTTTTTCTCCCCGGGTCATGAGCAAGCGCGGCGTTCTACTGGGAGGCGAATTGCGCTATCTTACACAAGCGTCCAATACTGAATTTTCAGCAGAGTTGGTTCCTTACGACAGTGAACGACGAGACATACGAGGGCAAGCTTCTCTTATTCATTATACTCGTTTTAGCCAAAATCTTAGTTTCGATATCGATGGAAATTACGTATCTGACGATGATTATCTGGACGAGCTGGGTAATACTTTGTCTGTCTCCGATCAACGGCATGTCAAAAGTCAGGCGAACGTTCTATATAGAACCGAAGACACGTTGATGCTGGCCAGGACCGAATATTACCAGACTATAGATCGCACCATAAACAGCGATGATCGGCCTTATCGGCGGCTACCCCAGCTTGCCCTGGATACCAGAAAACCAATTGGCAATACTGGCACAGAAGTTAATTTAAATAGCGAATTTGTCTATTTTGATCGAGGTAATTCAGTTACAGGTCCCCGGTTGAATATTAACCCGGGATTGAGCTACACTTTTGAAACGCCGTCAATGTATATTAAACCGAAGATTTCGGTCGATCATACCCAGTATTGGCTCGATGATCCTACCGATACATTTTCTAATGTAAATCGTACTCTTCCCATTGCTTCAATTGATAGCGGTGTGTTTCTCGAGCGTGATGTTGTTTTAAATTCGAGCCCTTATATACAAACATTGGAACCCAGAGCATTCTATCTATATATTCCTGATCATAATCAAAATGACATTCCAATTTTCGACACGTCCGAATTTGATTTTAACTATAATCAATTATTTCGGGATAATCGATTTAATGGAATTGATCGAATAGGCGATGCAAACCAGTTTTCTTTGGCTTTGACTTCTAGATTTATTGATTCAAGTACTGGAAAAGAACGGCTCAAAGCGACGGTGGGACAAATTTACTACTTTAGTGAGCAGAACGTTACAGAAAGCCCAAATACCCCACGCCCAACAACGAACTTATCCAATTTAATTACTGAGCTTGATGCGGTAATTATTGATGGTTTAACTTTTCGTTCGGGTTTGCAATGGAACCCTGACGTCAACGACATTGCACGCGGAGACGCCACCGTAGAATATAGGGAAGGTTTGGATCGTATTTTAAATTTATCTTACCGCTATCGCAGAGATCTCACGGCCGAAGAGCGACTGATAGACCAGGGCGATGTTTCTTTTCGCTGGCCATTGTTGGACGATATCCGCGTAGTAGGGCGTTTGCAATATTCCTTTTTGGACGATCAGACTGTAGAAAGTTTCCTGGGATTTGAAAAAGAAGGTTGTTGTTGGAGGCTCCGTGTCCTTGGGCGCCATTATGTAAATGACGTCGACAGTGAAGCCCAAACAGGCATTTTTTTCCAGGTGGAATTCAAAGGTTTCACTAGTTTCGGGGACCAAGTAGATAAATTTCTCGAGCGCAATATTTCCGGATACCGCATACCATAAAGGGTACCTATATGAAAAAAAATTCGATTGAATCACGTTTGTTGTATCGCCGAGGGGTTATCTTCATCCTAGTCCTAGTTTTTAATTGGTCAATTCCTGCATCTGCCAAGCTAATCGATCGAATTGTTGCGGTTGTTGAAGATGATGTTGTTCTCGCCAGTGAATTAGATCGCCAAGTTTTCACAATCAAACAGACATTGGCTCAATCCAATCAAAATCTTCCGCCTGACTTTATTATTCAAAAGCAGGTTCTAGAGCGCATGATTATCGGTAAATTGCAACTACAGCTGGCGGAACGGTCGGGGATAACCGTAGATGATGAGACTTTACGTAGATCTATGTTGGAGTTGGCACAACGAAACAGTATGACGCTTGAACAGTTTCGCGGGGCACTTGAGCAAGAAAACATACCCTATGCGGATTTTGTCAAAGATATGCGTAATGAAATATTGGTAACTCGCCTCCGCACTAATCAGGTAAACAGTAGGGTAAAGGTGAGTAGTCGGGAACTTGAGCACTATATGGAAACAGAAAGTCAGTTCGACGAACAGCAAAAAACCCAGTATCACTTAGGACATATTCTAATTGCTACTCCGGAGGCCGCTGCGCCCTCGACCATCCAATCCGCCAAAAAGACGGCCGATGGAATATTGAAGCAACTTCGCTCAAATGCTGATTTTCGACAACTAGCAATATCCGTTTCTGATGGTTCGCAAGCACTGAATGGCGGTGATCTGGGTTGGCGAAAATTGGGTCAGATCCCCACGCTATTCGTTGAATACATAGTGAATATGCAAACGGGTGATATACAGGGACCGATTCGGAGTCCTAGTGGATTTCATCTTATTAAACTGATTGAAGTTCAGGGTGCCAGCAAACACATCGTCACCCAAACCAAAGCTCGCCATATTTTGATCAAACCTAATGAACTGATCGATGACAAGGATGCCAAAAAACGGCTTGATAAATTGAAATTCCGGATTGAAAATGGAGAACCTTTTGACTCTTTGGCGCGATCGTACTCAGACGACAAAGCTTCAGCACTCAAGGGTGGTGATCTTGGTTGGATCGAGCCGGGTGCATTGGTTCCTCCGTTCGAACGTGCTATGAATCAACTGGCGGTCAATGACATTAGTGAACCAGTGCAAACCCAATTTGGTTGGCACATAGTTCAGGTTCTCGAACGCAAGAAGCGTGATAATACCGCTGAACATAAAAAAGATCAGGCACGAGAAGAAATTCGGAAACGCAAAATCGAGGAGGAAACCGAACTTTGGTTGCGTCGGATCCGTGATGAAGCGTATGTTCATATCATGTGAAGTTAAAACGTCGTTAAAACCTTGATTCCGCGCATCGCATATACACCAGGGGAACCCGCCGGAATTGGTCTGGATCTTTGTGTATTAGCGGCACGCAAGTGTTTCTCCTGCGAAATTATTGTATTTGGCGACTATGACTTGCTTGTTGATCGAGCCAAGCAGCTTGGTATTCCTTTAACAATCAGCACGGTTGACTTTAGTGTTCCACCTAAGTCTAATCTGGCGAATGAGTTAAAGATAGTTCCCATTCCGTGCCAATCCAATACAGTTTTAGGGAAACCAAACGCAGAAAGTGTTCCCTATATTTTAAAAACCATCGATCAAGCGGTGCGCTCCTGTATGACTGGATGTGTAGATGCTCTAGTGACAGGTCCTATTCACAAAGGCATTATTAATTCTGCTGGTATCTCTTTTTCGGGCCACACTGAATATATTGCTGGGATTACCGGGGGTATCCCGGTCATGATGTTGGTGGCGCCTGCTCTTAGAGTTGCTTTAGTTACCACTCATTTACCACTTTCCAGTGTGAGTGCTGCCATTACATCCAAACGAATCAAAACAATTTTGCGAATTCTGAATGGGGATTTGATACATCGATTTGGGATTGCTAATCCGCGGATTCTCGTTTGTGGACTCAATCCTCACGCTGGTGAAGGTGGTTATATAGGTCGGGAGGATATCGATGTCATCGAGCCTGCGTTGACCTCACTCTCAAAGGAGGGTTTGTGCTTAGAGGGACCTCTTCCTGCCGACACACTTTTTACGCCTAAATATCTGGAACAAGCCGATGTGATTGTAGCTATGTATCACGACCAAGGATTGCCGGTTTTGAAACATATTGGGTTTGGCCAAGCGGTGAATATTACCCTGGGTCTTCCGATTATTCGTACATCGGTGGACCATGGTACTGCATTAGATCTCGCGGGCAGTGGCCGTGTGGATACTGGCAGTCTTATAGCTGCGATTCATGCTGCTATTGATATGGTAGAAAATCACGCGGTGTTTGGCAGGCAAGAGATGTTGTCACCCTGATGAATCATCGTCCTCGTAAGCGCTTTGGCCAAAATTTTCTCCAAGATTCTCAGGTTATTTTCCAAATCGTTGCGGCAATTAACCCGATGGAAAACCAGCATCTTGTCGAAATTGGTGCCGGAAAGGGAGCTCTAACAGATGAACTTGTGGAGAGTGGTGGCTTTTTGGATATTATTGAGATGGATTGGGATTTGGTTACCATTTTGAACAAGAAATTTGGAAATACTAGATCAGTTCGGATTCACAGTACTGATGCGCTTAAATTCGACTTCAAAAGTTTATACTCCAGTGGAAACAAACTACGGGTCGTCGGGAATCTGCCCTACAATATTTCTACCCCCCTTCTATTAAGATTACTGAAAAATGCAGAGATCGTAGAAGATATGCATTTTATGCTTCAAAAGGAAGTAGTAGACAGAATTTGCTCGCAACCAGGGAATAAACAATATGGCAGGCTCAGCATTCTAATGCAGTGCCGTTATCGAACCGAAAAATTGTTCGATGTTGCGCCAGAGTGTTTTAACCCAAGTCCAAAAGTTCATTCAGCCTTGGTTCGGTTGAAGCCGTTGGCCAGGCCGCCGGCCGATATCGCCGACCCTAAAATATTCGAATACGTTGTTGCCCAAGCGTTTAGCCAACGCCGAAAAACTTTGCGTAATACATTGAAAACCCTTGTGTCTGAAGAACAGCTTAAATCTATAGGAATTGATCCTAAAGCTAGGGCCGAAACACTTACTATCGAAGCTTTTGCACGATTAAGTCAACACATTTTTCAACAAGGTGGTTTGTTTCCCAACTCAGCCGATGATCAGATTAGCATTCGGTAATCTAAAAATACTTGGTCGACGTGTCGGTCATGATTAAAACTCAGCGAAAGAGGCAAAGAAAGGACTTCGTGGATTTCCAGATGCGATGGTTGCTTTGTATGGTCCGACTGAAAAAAAGCGACGAAATTGGTTGTCGATATACTTTTGGGCGGTGGTATTAACAGATCTGGCCTTGTGAAAAAAGGTATGCCGAAGATGATCTGAGAAATTCAACCGATATTTTTGAGGAGCTATTAGATTTATTCAAAGGTAATAAAGTTAGAGCAGTCGATATGTATGACCTAAATATCGGCTAACCTCATCAGGAATTTGTAGATAATTTCGAAGCTGATTCTAGTCCGTTGTGCCGGTTTTGGGGGAACTGGGGTCGATAATGCACGCAGGAGTCAATTCACTAGTCAGGGTTCGTCAAGGATTAGGCTGCACCATAGCGTTTAAAGAGTAACTCTAACATTTTTAGTTCGCCTTCATCCGGTTTGCACCAGCCGTCGATCTCAATATCATCAAGCACTTGTTTACCTTTTTCATCGTCAGCCATTTCCAAAAGCGTATTGGACAATGATTGATGGATTGCGCTGGTAAGGTAGGGTGCCGAGCAAAAAAGGTGAAACGCAAAATTGGTTTCACTTTCATCGACTAATCGTGTGGAGCTTCTGGCAAGCGATGAAAGTCCCTGGTAGGTCTTTTTTAGCATAAACAGAAGATCAACTTGTTTTTTGATTAACATTTGGAGTGCTTTTATCTCGTTTCCGGCAAATACAAAATCAAAAGTTCCCGAATCTAATCCACTTTCGTCGCAAAGTGAACGCCCCAAAATATACACGAAACTATTTTTTGAGGCGGTTGATACTTTCGACTTATTGAAATGGGTAAATTCACGGCTATCCGTAGATCGAGCTAAGATAACAACTTCATCGGCCTCGCTTTTTGGTCGTAATAAGGGCACATATCCATGGTTATGTATCATTGATAATGCTTCAAAAGGTTTGGAAAAGAAAAGATCCGCCGAAGTATTGGCTACTTCCTGTCCAAAATCAGGTTGTTCCAGATGAATTGCACGTTCGATACGGCGTTGTAAATAAGTATTGAGTAGATACCATCCACTCATTTGTTGCCCGGTTTGCAGGTTGGCAACGAATTTCAGGGTTGCGTTTGCGGAACTTGTTGGTGCTCTTTCCTCGTCCTTGGTTTTATTACTTTGAAAAGGAGGGGCGGGGTCAACCGACGCTTGGTTCTTTGCGGCAACGTCACTGGCTTGCGCAATAAGTCCAGGCAAAAATCTTCCCAGCCCAGTTATTTTAAACAACATGCTAATCATTCGATTAAGGTTGTTTACTTCAACTTGAATATGGTGGCTTTCCCAATTCTCGAATGTTTTTAACAACAATGATAAGCCCATTGAATTGACACGTTCGACTTGGCTGAAGTTGAGTATCACCTTAGTCGATTTGGGCAAGATCTGGATTTCGTTCAGAGCGGGTCCAGAATGGGCATCAATGGACCCAATACACTCAAACGATTGGACTGTATCGTCTCCTGTTTGAATTGGTTTGATAGAAAAAGCGTTGTCAATAACCATTATCCCATTACCTCTTCTTGCTCACTGTGATATAGACACTGAAATCCGGTATTTGGATTCATAGAGAACGGTTTATTTAGATCCCATAGCACGGTGATCTGAGTTTTATGATGGGGATGGATACGGATTTGCAAATAATCCGACATACGCCACATCATGTAGAGGCCTCCACCGCCAACACCCGCCACAATCCCCTCTTGCATGGCATGCTCCAAATGCTTTAGAAAAGTTGCTGGTGATAATGTACCCCAATTGTCGGTGACCATGAGCCCTAAAACTCCCTCATCGAGTGTCACATCGATTCCAATCTTTTCATTTTCTTTTAGCTCACGACTTTCACCTTTTGAGTAATATGGCTTATCTTGACCGTCACGGGGAGCCGCGTACAAACTGTTTTCAAGCATTTCCTCAAGCAGCATGACTAAGGCGTTCGAATAGTCAGCATCGGGCAGTTTATTTTCTGACAGCCAAGCCAGGATTTCGTCCATTAGAAAGAGTTTGTCGTCGGAATGGGTCAATTGAAACTGTCGTTTAAGCCCACTTTTTAATGTTAAGCAATGTAGATCGCCATCGAGTCCTTGCCGGTGTTGAGTGAGAAAGCGATCCCACCCTAATCGTTCGTATAAGTCATCATGTTTAGGGAGAATTCTACAGATTCCGTCTTGGGCAAATCTCGAAAATAGGTCCGAAAACTCGCCTTCTGCAAGAAATACGACAAATTGCCTGGAAATACGGGGAATTGCATGTTCTGCTTTGCGATAAAAGTCCTCGGATACACGAATGATGTCGCTTGTTTCAAGATGACTTGTGCTTGTAGTCGACACTCGATCGGTATGATTGACCAGAAGCATAGTTATGTCGTCGGTGAATGATTTGCCACCACAATGCAAGCGCAAAGCTACTAGAATTTGTTCGTATAAAATTTCTGGTTCGGCATCACCATATTGAGTAAGCAACGATTCCAGCCGATCATAGCCGAACGCTTCTCCCATGGGGGATTCTTCTTCCACAACGCCGTCAGTAAAAAGAAACAATCGATCCCCAACTTCCATTTGGACCTCGGATTCTGTGGTGCTAAAGTCAGTGTCAGAACTTTTACCTAAGGGTAATCCAGAGGCTTCGATCATATTCCACTCTCGATCGTTTTTTCGTCTCAGATAAGGCAAAACATGTCCCGCATTGGCAAATGTGAGTAGCCCATTTCGGGCATCCAACCTTACACATGCCATTGTCATCAACAATGATTGATGAGTGGTAGCCAACATAGTCTCATTAAGAGAGCGGAGAATTTCACTAGGCTTACTGATGCCTTCATGCACTAGAGAGGAAATACCGACCTTGGCCGCACTGACCATTGTTCCTGCTGCAACACCATGACCACTCACATCACCAACCAACAAAATCGACTGATGCCCAGCTATCTGGAAATAGTCATAATAGTCTCCTCCAACTTCGGTTGAGGTCTGCAACTTTGCCTGACCCTGTATCCCAGGAAGATCAATTTCGGGGTTCGGCAACATTGCTTTTTGCAGGGCAGCCGCAAGATTGACTTCATCTTGTAATCGGGTACTCAATTGGCCCAATTCCCTCATCGTCGATTTTAGTTCTTGTTCTGCGTGTTTTCGTTCTGTGATATCAACACCGGTGGCAAGAAATAGCGATGATTTCTGTGTTTTAGGATCGAGAATAGCGGTATTGTGCCAACTGATCCGCAAAAATTCACCACTACGAATGGCCATTTGTGTTTCAATTTCATTCTCGTAGATTGTACCTTCGTGCATCATTTGTCTGAATACTTCCAAGATACCTTCTCGCTCATTTGCCGGAATAAATTGTTCAAAAAATTCAACATCCCTTAGTTCTTCATGCAACCAACCAGTATTTTCCTCGGCAAATTGATTGAAAATAACGATCTTACCATCGACATCGAGCCCTATAATAAAGGCCTGCGAAGTATTGATAAGATTTTCTGAAAAATCCTTCTGGGTTTTCAGGCTACCCATGCTTTCTCTGAGTTTAAATACTAACGGTCGAAGTATGAACAACCCAACAATTGCCAAACTCATTAGGGTGACCACGTACATATAGTTTTGCATATCCACCGTGGTATTGAATCGATACTCGCTTTCTCTTTGATATTGAGATACCACTGATTCCAGCGCGTTACTAAAACCATCAAACCTCTTCGAAAAAAGCGCTTTAAATTTTGGATTATCTGGATTAAGTGCCTCATCCGGTAACGACAACATTGACTTTACAGTGGCAATATATAAATTAATCCGTCTATCAAGATCATAGGGTTCATGGAAATACAATTTGCGCAATTCTGGAGAAAGGGCTGCAGGTTTGTGGATTAATCGGTTTCCTTCTCGTACTAGACGAACACCCCTCACGAGGGATGAATGGGTGTCGTTAAACCGAGTCATATTTGCCAGAATCTGGGTTCTAAGTTTACTTTTCTGTCCTTTGTTGCTTGTAGCAATCAATTGAGTCACCAGAAGGTTAGTCTGATGATATAATTGAATTTGTTCGGAGCTTAACCTGATTAAAGCCGAATCTCCTTCATGGTCCTTCAAATCGTAGATAAGTACTAAATAGGCAATGGTTGAAACTACCGCTAATATTGTTAGTACGGTTTGGTACTGGTCCAGCATATATGCGATGATTTGTTTGAACAGTTGATTCATATGGATTACCTTTCGCGTGCCCGAGGCATCGTTAGAAAACTTTGTTAATGCCCAACAAGCCAGATCGGACAGTAATAAACTTTTTTCATCCTTAAAATTCCGAAAAGGGGGTTAAGGAGGAAATTTAATTTGATTTTGTGGTTGATTCCCTCGTAACTGCATCAATAATCACAAGCCTAGGACATAAAAAACTGAGTATCTCGATCAGATTTTATTATTGAGAAGCTGTTCACATTTTTTAATTTATGATTATGGGAGAATTGGGAAGATTTTTGATCGTATGAAAAACATAATGTGTTTTTTGCCGGTATTAGTATCGGTTTGGGTTCCAAGTGTTCCAGCTATGGACCTTCTTGAAGTTTACGATCTAGCAGTTGCTAATGACCCCACATTTTTGGAAGCCGCGGCTCAACGCGAGTCGTCGCAGGAAACTAGACCTCAAGCCATCGCCAATTTGTTGCCTGTTTTGTCCGCTGTCGGCTCAACAGAATCTACCCGGTTGCACAACAAGAAAATAACTTTTCAAAGTGGTGTGGGCCAGGGGCAAACCCAAAATTATTGGACCAATTCAATTCGCGTTGATCTTGTTCAACCGATTTTCAACCTTGATTCTTGGGAACAACTTTCTCAGTCCGAGAATCAGATTGCCCAAGCCGATGCTGAGTATGGTGCCGCTTGGCAAGACATGATGGTAAGGACTACCGATGCTTATCTGAATGTTTTATTAGCCAAAGATACCTTGGAATTTTCAAGTTCCGAAAAACGCGCTTTTGCTCGCCAGTTGGAGCAGGCAAAACAACGTTTTGAGGTGGGTTTGATAGCGATTACCGATGTTCTTGAAATTCAGGCGGGATACGACAAATCAGTGGCTGATGAAATAGAGGCGGAAAATATTCTAGATGATCGAAAAGAGGAGTTGGCGGTGATAATAGGGGACAGTCCTATGAATCTGGCGGGTTTGGGTAATGAATTACCATTGTTAAAACCGGATCCGGAAGATATTAATGCATGGACAAAGTTGGCAGAGACTCAAAATTTAGGCGTTATTGCCCAGAAAAACCAAACTGAATTTGCAAAGAAAAACATCAATAGGCAACGGAGTGGACATTATCCTACTCTAGATATTCGTGGTTCATACGCGTATCAAGATGACAATAGCTCTTTTGGATTACGGGGAGATACTGCACAAATTGGATTTGAACTCAATTTGCCATTGTTTCAGGGGGGAAGTGTTAATTCCCTGACTCGTCAGGCCTTTTCCGATTTTAAAGCAGCTCAACAACAACTTGTAGCCGAACGTCGGTCTGTTATTAGACAGGTTAAAAGTGGTTATCGTGGTGTAATCTCCACTATCGGCCAAGTCAAAGCTCGTGCTGCGACCGTAAAATCGTCCAAAAGCGCTTTGGAAGCCACCAAAGCTGGATTCGAAGTTGGCACACGCACATCGGTAGATGTGGTAGCTGAACAGAGGAATCTATTTCGTTCGAAACGGGATCATGCCGAAGCGCGGTATAACTATGTTAGAAATTGGTTGCGATTGAAGGCGGCCGTGAGCGATTTAAGCCGCAACGACTTGGAAAAATTTAATCGCTTGCTGAACCATTAATGAAAGGGATTAGTCGGCCTTCAATCAATTTTGAGGGCAGACATTCCCCAACGGCTTATAGAACTGCTATGGCCTACTTAAAATCGAACATTATTCAGGAGAATTAATGTGATACCCAGAATACTGGCCTTTGCTGGAAGTAGCAGGAAAAATTCGTGTAACAAAAAACTTGTCAAGATTGCGGCATCAGGAGCCGAAAGTGTCGGTGCTGAGGTTACTGTAATCGATTTAGCCGATTTTCCAATGCCCATATTTAACCAGGATTTAGAATCAACAGATGGAATGCCAGATAAAGCGCGTGAATTCAAAAATCTTTTGATTACACACGATGGGTTTTTAATCGCATCACCTGAATATAATAGTGCTTTTAGCCCTTTGTTAAAAAATGCAATTGATTGGGCTTCGCGGTCGGAATCAGATAATGAGTCACCGCTAGTGGCATATCGGGGGAAAGTAGCGGCTATTATGGCGGCTTCGCCGAGTGGACTTGGTGGAATTCGAGGGCTTGTGTTTTTGAGGATGCTATTAGGAAATATTGGGGTATTTGTATTGCCGGACCAACATGTAATCCCCCACGCATTTAAAGCATTTGATGATGATGGTGCTTTAGTTGAAACGAAACAAGAAACAGCGATTATGAATTTGGGGCGAAAGTTAACTCAAGTCGTAGAAAAGCTAAAAGATGATCAGAGTCCAATATAATCTTCCGGTTTCGATTAACTGATTTCCGTACGAATCCTTAATTCATTAAATACAATTCGGATATTTCAATATCGGCATCAGCCCAGGCCTTTTTGAAGCGTAATTTAACCTGATTGGCTTCGTCTAATCGATTTTGGGCTTGTAAACTGGTCATCAAACCAAAAAGTGACCAACCGTTTTTAGGGTGCCGTCGTAAGTCTTCTCGGTAGACTTTTTCCGCCAGCTTAGGTTTTTCTACTTTTAGTAGCATAGCTCCCAATGACTGACGAACAGGGTGATACCAGTCGGATGGTTCGTTATAGCGAAGTCCATCTTCCAGGCGCACGGCTTTTTGAAGCAGAATGATTGATTGAGTTGTATCGCCTTTTGTTGCAGCAATTTGGCTGCTTAGAACAGTTTGGGCAATAGCCAGTATTTGTCCGATTGTATTCATGCTCCAGATTGACATTTTGGCTATAGTGGGCTCTTTGGCGATTTTTTCTAGCTCCTTCAGTTCCTGTGCTGCTTTCCCTAGATTTCTCTTGGCGACAAAAGCCTGCCCACGAGCATAGTGCCAGATAGCATTTAAATAGCGAAGATCGTTTTCGGGTAGGGGCCAGGCTAGCAATTCATCCCATTTGCCAAAGCGCACAAGAGCGTAGAGTGGTATTGCGTAATAGTGTTCCAGCGTTGCCATGCCGGGTTGGCGCATGGCAACGGTATCGACATGAGCGGCTGTTGACTTCGCTGCAGCGAGTGCGTCGGCACTGCGCCCGGCTTTACTAGCTACAGCCCATAGGAAATGGTGATTATGGGGAATATAGGCAAGCGGGTAAATGCCTTCGCTATGGTTATGTTGGATGTAATCGTGATCGACTTTGACCGCTTTTTGATTGGCGGTAATGGCTTTTTGATAGTGCCCGGTTCGTATATATATATGAGCAGGCATATGTACCAAGTGTCCTGCTCCAGGAACCAAATCACTTAACCGGTCTGCACTGGGAAGTGCACGTTCAGGGTCGTTGGATGCTTCCACCGCATGAATGTAAAGATGGTTAGCACCGGGATGAAGCGGTGCGTATTCCAAAATGGTTTCTAAGGTGGCTACGATTTCAGCCGTCCAAGGTTTTGCACTTCCTTCATCTGTCCAGTAATCCCACGGGTGTTGATTCATCAACGCGTCAGCGAGCAAGGTCCCGGAATCTGGATCATTGGGATAGGAACGTACAACATCCCGCATAGAATCAGCGTAAGCTCTATCCAGTTGAGATCTGTCTTTAACGGGGATGGAGGCGTAGCGTTGTCTCAAGGCTTTTATCAGGGCTTGTTCTTTCCCTGTTGCATTGTCGGATAACGCCAAAGCTTGCTGTACAGCCTGGAAGGCATTTGGTACCGCTTTACCATCCATCGCCGCATTGATATTGGGTCCTAAAACAAAGGCGATCCCCCAGTAACACATGGGACATTCTGGATCGATCCGGCTTGCCGCTCTGAATGAGCGTTCGGATTCCCGATGATTAAATGCGTAGGCTAAAATTAAGCCCTGATTAAAATAACGTTGGGCTAGAGGATGCTTTGTAGCAATAGGAAAGTTGTGGTTACCGAGTCCTTCGAATAGCTTGATCTGTTGAGAGGCTAAATCTATCTTTTGCTCAGATGTACACCCGGTTAGGGGGATCAAAGCCATGTAGAGTACTGTTAATAATTTTTTCATAAAATTCTCCATCGGTTTAATCATCGGCTTGGGTTTTATTTTATTAAAAAACATAGACTTGCGGAGTGCGTGAGTGAAAAAATCTTTGCTGTTAATAACGGATATGGAAAAAACACTTGTGTTGACATCTACTCGTTTCAAAGTATACTTGACGCGGCATATTGGTTTGGTGGGGTTTGTGCTAGACCACTGTATTTGAAACTATAAAAAAAGGTAAATAAACATGGGTGGAATTCTAGAGTTAACACAACATTTAAAAAGTCCAATAGGTTTGATAGCTGTAGTAGCGGTTTGTGCGGGCGGTTGGTATCTTTGGAAATGGATAACGTCTGATGACGACAATCAATCGTAAAAATGTCGAATTTTCGCGTGTGGCTATCCGGTTTTTCGGTATAGCCGCAAGCGGAAGCTATATCTTCGTAGTAGAGTCGAAGAATCTGGTTTAAATACTTTTTGTTGTGTAGGTTATCATTGTTCTGAAGTAAATTGGTATAACCTGACCCCGTTGTTCCTTGTACAAAAGCGTTAATCCGTTCACACTATCTCCTCTTAGCTATTTTGTTTACTAAATAGCGCCCTCAAAGCCTCAATCTTCTAGCAAATAGACCTGTAAAATTTCTGTTTTATAGGCTTTATTGATTGAGAATACAGTGAAAAGTTCTTCGAAAGAACTTGCGCTTTCACAGAAAGTGTATAAAAATACATGTGCATTTATACACGTAATCCGCCATGGTAGAACTTACCCTAATCCAGCAGAAAATTCTAGAGTTTATCAAGCAATCTATCCGGGAAAGGCAAATGCCGCCCACGATGCACGAGATAGCTGAGCATATGGGGTATCGTTCTGATAATGCTGCTTATCAGCATCTTACCGCTTTGAAGCGAAAGAAATTTATCAGTTTGGAAGGCGTTTCCAGAGGTATACGGTTATTAAAGCCCTCAGGGATTCCAATTGTCGGACAAGTGGCTGCGGGGGCACCGATTTTGGCTGAGCAGAACATCGAGGATTATTTGCCTTATGATGTCGGAGTGTTCAAACCCAGGGCTGATTTTCTATTGCGTGTGAGAGGTATGAGTATGTGCGATGTTGGTATTGTTGACGGCGATCTGTTAGTGGTTCACAAAACGCCAGTTGCTACACGGAATCAAATTGTGGTAGCCAGAATTGGTGAGGAGGTTACTGTCAAACGTTTCTGTCAACGAGGGAGCATCATTACGTTGTCACCTGAAAATTCAGAGTTTAAGCCGATTCGCATCGACTTGCGGAAACAGGATGTTGTCATCGAAGGGATCATGGCGGGTTTGATTCGGTTTGTTGACAATTAGTCGTTTGACGGGTCAGGAAGCTGTCTGAGAATCAGAATCGTATCGAGGGCAAGCTCTAATAAGGCAATCCTACAAAGATAACTACCAGAATTGCTTGTGTCTATGGCTCCTTCGTCTGTGTTGTGCTAAGAGTTACGCAGCCTTATCCGGTGTAATCCCGGCAGTTTAACCTTTTCGAGATGCCTAATCACACCCATGACAACAGATTTGGATAGCCTTCTTAAAAATACGCCTTTCCTCTGGAAGGGTAATTGTTTATCACCAAATTCAGTGCCAGGGGTTTCGACCGGTTTTTCGCAATTGGACGCCGTACTCGTGGGAAAGGGGTGGCCTGTGGGAGCGGTCACCGAGTTTTTACCCGAGGCGATGGGTATTGGTGAACTCCAGCTATTATTGCCGGCTATTCGGGATGCTACTCAGCAGCGACAGCGAGTGTTGATCATCAATGCCCCTTATCAGCCCTACGCGCCAGCGTTGGCGCGAGCTGATATTAATTTAGATTATTTGTTTGTGGTGTCTCCTCTAAGCCAAGAAGATGCCTTATGGGCAGCGGAAAAAGCATTATATGGAGGTATTTGCAAAATATTATTGCTGTGGCCGGATGGTTTCGGCAATCGCCCCGTGGATAACGAGACTATCCGACGTTTACAGGTGGCCGCCCAAACCCATGGAAGTACAACTATTTTGTATCGTCATCCTTCGAAACCGAGTGCGGGACGTGTTAATCAATCCAATTGGGCAGCGTTAAGGCTCAAATTGAGTCGTACCGACAAAGGGTTTCGGATAGATGTGTTAAAAGCTGCCGGTAGCTATTCGAAACCTTCCATTCTATTGGATGGGGGGTTTTAAAATTAGGTCCTAGGGAGGCTGTCCGAGAATGAAGAAGCTATCGCTTTCTCCAACGATAGCTTCTGTTCCCGGATGGCCTCCTAAACGGTTATTTCGGAAATTCAGGCTACGCACGCTATGAAAACGGCTCATAAGATTAATCATTCAGCAAATAACTTACTGTCATTGTCTGAAAGTCAACTAAGACAGTCGATAGAAAATACTGGAATAGTATCTGAACAAAAAATATCATCATCTCCAGCTCTTTGGCTATGCATTTATCTCCCCCGGATAGCCATGGATGCATTGAAGTGTGACGATGCAATGCCCTTGGCTACCACCGAAGAACGTGGTGGTAGAATTCTGGTCCACACTTGTAATCGTAAAGCACAAAGCTATGGTATAGGATCCGGTATGCCCTTGGCTGCCGCATTGATGCTATGCGAAACACTTAAGATTTTTGCCAGGGAACCGTTGGCGGAACAGCGGCGATTGAACCGGCTGGGTTTGTTGGCTTTCGATTTTTCCCATACAGTTAGTCTATACACTGCCAACAGTGTGGTATTAGAAATTAAAGGTAGTTTACGGTTGTTTGATGGGGTGAAAAAACTGCTTGAATGTCTGACTAAACGCCTTAACAAATTCGGCGGTGAAACAATTGTCAGTTTTGCGCCTACAGCGCGTGCTGCACTGTGGATGACACAATGCGGTAATAGCCGCTTTATAGCCGAAACTAAGGATTTGATACCGGTGCTCCGAGATTTACCCGTTTCGGTATTGACCACGGATAAACGCCGTTTAATTCGATTGAATCGGAGTGGTATCGCCACTGTCGAGGATGTATTACGGTTGCCACGGGATGGAGTAATCCGGCGTTTTGGCACCCGCCTTATGGATAACCTGGATTTAGCGCTAGCCAAACAACCAGAACCTCTGAACTTGTTCCATCCGCCCGAAGTCTTTTCGGCATCCGTAGAATTTTGCCAGCCGACTAGTAAGCTTGGACATTTAGTCTCAGCTGCTTCAACATTGTTGCAACAATTTGAAACATTCCTGGTCGAGCGGCAGGCGGCTACCCAGCACATTCAGTGCATGTTAAAACATCACAAACATCCCGTCACGGTAATCGATATCGGCAGCAATTTTGAGATTCAACGGGCCGATCAGTTTCTATTCCTCCTAGAAGAACATTTAAACCAAAGGCGATTGGCCACCGAAGTGAAGGAAGTGACTATTTATTCAAATCAGATGGATGTTTTTTTCCCGGAACAATTAGACCTGTTTGATACTTCCTCTGCGGATAAGAATGCGTGGCAACGGCTGGTTGAGCATTTCCGGGTGAGGCTGGGAGAAAAAGTATTGCAACCTCTGAGCCTGCATCCGGACCATCGTCCTGAAAATGCGGGAACAACCTCAGCGTTATCCTGCTCGATGGGGAAAGCTAGCGAAATACGTCGTCCTGTTTGGATTTTATCTCATCCAGAACCCCTAAAGGCATCACTACATCAACTCTATTGGCACGGTCCCTTGTGCTTAAGTTATGAAGTGGAGTGTATCGAGCAAGGATGGTGGGATGGAAATGATGTTTGCCGCGATTATCGCATCGCACAGAACTCCAATGGCAGCTGTTTATGGCTGTTTCAAGACCGTCGTAGCAAGCAGTGGTTTCTTCATGGGTTATTTGGTTGATATACAATGGCTGCCGCCAAAAATTATGATACTCCAGACTACGCTGAACTGCATTGTATCAGTAATTTCACTTTTCTACGCGGAGCGTCCCATCCAGAAGAACTGATTAAACGAGCGATAGAACTTGGGTACAAAGCATTGGCATTAACCGATGAATGTTCGCTGGCCGGTGTGGTTCGAGCGCATATTGCCGTACGTGGTACCGGGCTGAAATTAATCGTGGGTTCAGAGTTTTGTCTCAACGACGGATTCCGGCTGGTGTTATTGGCTACAAACCGTATTTCCTACGGCCATTTGTCTAAGCTTATCAGCCACGCTAGGGCGGACGCACCTAAAGGTCAATACCGGCTTACTCGTGGAGATCTTGAGAGCCATATACTATCAGGTTGTATTGCTTTATGGCTGCCTAATCCACAGGCTAGCCATGAAGATGGTGAATGGCTTAAAACTTTATTTCAAGATAAGGTGTGGATCGCCGTGGAATTACACTTAAGCGGTGTGGATCAACTTATCTTACAACGTCTCCAACGGTTAGCGGAAACCACCGATATCCCCATGGTAGCCAGTGGCGATGTACACATGCATCAGCGGAGTAGGCGTGTGTTGCAAGATACCTTAACCGCAATACGATTGGGAAAGCCACTGTCGGAGTTGGGTTATGCCCTCTTTGCCAATGGTGAACGTCATCTACGGCCCTGTATGCGGTTGGCTCGCCTTTACCCACGTGAGTTATTGAAAGAAACCATTAAAATTGCTGATATTACCCATTTTTCTCTGGATGAATTGCGCTATGAATACCCCGATGAGATCGTGCCAAACGGTCATACACCGACTTCATGGCTTAAGGATCTGACTTGGCGTGGTGCTCGGCGGCATTGGCCGGACCAAGTCCCAAAGAGAGTGTGTACATTGCTTAAACACGAATTGACATTGATCGCGGAACTGCAATATGAGCCATATTTCTTGACCGTTTACGATATTGTTTGTTTTGCTAGGGAGCAGGATATTTTTTGCCAGGGTAGGGGATCGGCAGCTAATTCTGCAGTCTGTTATTGCTTAGGCATTACGGCGGTGGACCCATCGCGTATGAATTTGTTGATGGAGCGCTTTATCTCCAAAGAGCGTAACGAACCACCGGATATCGATGTGGATTTTGAGCATCAGCGGCGGGAAGAGGTTATTCAATATATTTACCGACGTTATGGACGTAAGCGGGCGGCAATTGTTGCTACGGTGGTTAGCTACCGCCTGCGTAGTGCAGTACGTGATATCGGTAAAGCTCTTGGTCTAACACTGGACCAAATTGAGGGGATTACCGCTCAGCTTTATTTCTGGGATAAGCCTCAGGAAATGAATGAACGTTTGCGGGAGGCGGGTTTTGATTCAGAGAACCCAAAAATTAGGCAGCTGCTGGTACTGGTTGGCATGATTCAGGGGTTTCCTCGGCATTTGTCTCAGCATACCGGTGGGTTTGTTATTGCCCGTGAAGATTTGGCTTCATTAGTCCCCATCGAAAATGCCACGATGCCAGAACGCACTGTCATTCAGTGGGACAAGGATGATTTAGCGGCTTTGGGATTGATCAAAGTTGATGTATTGGCGCTGGGCATGCTTACTGCCATCCATAAAACCTTTGATCTAATTACTGGCTATAGAGGTCAGCGGCTTCGGTTGACCGATATTCCACCCGAAGATAAAGCCACTTATCAAATGATACAGCGGGCTGATACGGTTGGCGTATTTCAAATAGAATCCCGCGCTCAGATGAGCATGTTGCCGCGACTTAAACCGGAAAACTATTACGATTTGGTGATTGAGGTGGCCATCATTCGACCCGGTCCCATATCAGGTAATATGGTACACCCTTTTTTACAACGCCGGGCCAACCCTGGGTTGATTAATTATCCGAGTGAAACCTTACGGTCGGTTCTGGAACGTACATTAGGGGTTCCTATTTTCCAGGAGCAAGTTATGCAGATTGCCATGGTGGCTGCTGGTTTCACACCCGGTGAGGCAGATCAGCTTCGGCGTAGTATGGCCGCTTGGAAAAAACGCGGTGGTTTGGAGCCATTTCGCCAGCGGTTGTTGGAAGGTATGGATAATAATGGCTATGAGCGGGATTTTGCTGAACGCATCTGTGAACAAATTAAAGGATTTGGTAGCTATGGATTTCCTGAATCTCATGCGGCAAGTTTTGCTCTCATCAGCTATATTTCCGCTTGGCTCAAGTGTCATGAACCAGCAGCTTTTTGTTGTGCACTGCTCAATAGCCAGCCCATGGGGTTTTACACTCCGGACCAACTAATTCAGGATGTGCGCCGCCATGGTGTGGAATTGCATCCTGTAGATGTACGTTATAGCCAGTGGGAAAGTAGTTTATATACTGATGGAACCTACCGGCAACCGGCTATTCGTTTGGGATTGCACCAAATAAAAGGATTAAATCAGAAAGTCGGGAGAAAAATCGTCGCTACCCGGGGTAATGCACCTTACGATTCGGTGATGGATTTGGTACAGCGGTGTAACGTGGAAAGGCAGAGTTTGGAGATACTGGCGGCAGCCGATGCGCTCCAGGGATTGAGTGGAAACCGCCATCTTAGTCATTGGAAAGTGGCTGGCATCGAAAAGTTCTTGCCGGTGTTCGATCATCCAGACTTCAATGAAGCCACACCACTACTGCGTAAGCCTACGAATAGCGAAGAGATGCTTGCCGATTATGCTACAAAAGGCGTGTCGCTTAACCATCATCCCCTTGACCTACTACGCAGGGAATTGGACGAACTTGGTATTTGCCCAGCGCAAAAGCTTTATTCTCGACGTCACGGTTCTATCGTTAAAGTAGCGGGGTTAGTGACCAATCGTCAACGGCCTAGTACAGCATCAGGCGTGATTTTTGTGACTTTAGAAGACGAAACCGGATTGGTAAATCTTATTGTTTGGCCGAAAACAGCCGAGGTTCAACGGGTGGACTTACTGGCATCTAAATTAATGCTGGTTTCCGGTATCGTACAAAAGGAACATGGTGTTATCCACGTTATTGCGGGAAATATACACAATTATTCTCATTGGCTGCAAGGTTTGGAAACGCATTCGCGGGATTTTCACTAGCCCATATTTCTTGCTAGCTATCTACAGCGTTGTGTTTGACGAATGCGTTTAACATGATCTCAAGTATACCATCGCATGCTTCTTATCTCCTGGCCCCTGGTATGAAACCCGACAAGCAATGTCAGTTAGATAAAAAAACGCCACTATAAATCAAACCTAAATCAAATTGAATGCTAAATTTAAAAGCAAATTAATTCAGTTTTACGGAGCTAATCATGAACTTTAAAGAGTACTTAATGATACTAGCGCATAAAGATGGATCCGATCTTTATCTGAGTACTGGTGCGCCACCATCAGCAAAATTTCACGGTACATTAAAGCCTCTTCAAAAAGAAAGCATGACGTCTGGTGAAGTAAAGGAAATTGCCTACGGCATTATGGATGACGAACAGATTATCGAATTTGAACGAGATCTCGAAATGAATCTTGCGATCTCGGAATCCAATGTTGGTCGTTTTCGTGTGAACATATTTCGACAACGCAACGAGATCTCTATGGTCGTTCGGAATATTAAAACTGACCTTCCCAACATAAAAGATATCGGGCTCCCCCCCATATTGTCCAAAGTTATAATGGAAAAGCGTGGTTTAGTTCTATTCGTCGGTGCTACGGGTTCGGGAAAATCGACCTCTTTAGCAGCGCTCATTGATTATCGAAACACGAACGCTGGCGGCCACATAATTACTATCGAAGACCCCATTGAATTTATTCATCCTCACAAAAAATCTATCCTAAATCAGCGCGAGGTTGGGGTGGATACGAAATCCTATGCGAAAGCGCTAAAAAATACACTTCGACAAGCTCCCGATGTCATACTCATTGGGGAAATTCGTGACCGGGAAACCATGGAGCATGCCTTGGCATTTGCGGAAACAGGACACCTTGCTATCTCTACCCTGCATGCCAACAATGCTAACCAGGCATTGGATAGGATTATCAACTTTTTCCCTGAAGATCGCCACAAACAACTGCTTACCGATTTATCGCTCAATCTTCGAGCTTTTGTATCTCAAAGATTAGTACCTACAGTTGATGGTAAACGTGCAGCAGCGATTGAAATAATGCTAGGAACACCGACGGTCCAAGAGTTTATCGGAAGAGGTGAGGTTTCTGGATTGAAAGAGATCATGGAAAAATCGGAAAATCTTGGTATGCAAACGTTTGATGGCGCTTTATACAAATTGTACAAGGAAAACCGTATTTCTTTAGACGAAGCCATCAAAAATGCCGATTCACCCAATAACCTCCGACTTAGAATCAACCTGGATGAAAGCGCTTCGCAGACCAGCAATAAACTGAATTTAAGTCTTGAAGTCGAAAAAGAGGAAGAGGAGCTGAATGAACTAAACACGGTGGTGGAACGACATGTGGATAAAGATATTGAATCAATTTCGTGAACTATATCTCTTTAAAATTCACCAAAATGGTCTAGATTTAATAGTACCCTTTTTCGCCACCGATTGGTTAATCGGTTTTCAAGAGAGCCCTTCACAATGGACAATTTTCAAGTCGTAAAATTTGATAGAGGAGAATTAATCTTCAGGTATGATGATACGGGAAAGCACGCCTATTTGATCCGCTCAGGAAAGGTTACGCTGTATAAGGAGGTGAGTGGGACGAAACAAGTTATTGCCGAAATGAATCCAGGTCAAATTTTGGGCGAAATGGCTCTTTTCACGGGGAATCCTCGCTCAGCAACGGCCGAAGCATTGGAGCCCACTGAACTACTCGTTATTGATCGAGAAACCTTTGAATGCCTTTTGCAAAAAAGTACACCCTTTGTCAAAGGACTCATCAATCAGCTCATTAACCGTATCCAATCCACTGAAAACAATGGTCAGCTTGCCGACAGTTCCTTATGTCCCGATTCCCAGCTCGAAACTTGTTAATGGAATCACCTGTCAAACAAGCAGATAGTTTAGATTATTAATCGGAGGTGTGTCATGCAAACTATTCAGCTCTATGGGTTGGAAGGTTTTGCCAAAAATTACCATATCGAAAGGCTAAGTCCACCGTCACTACAGGCGATTAGGCAAGGTCAACCCGGTTATACGGTTGAAAAAGCTAAACAGTTCATAAAATTTCAAGAACGTATTGATCTCGAACTGCTACAACACCCAATCATCACCAATAATAGGTATACTGCTTGGTTCGAGCAAGGGAACCAGAGCCTCGCGCAGATCAAAGCCTTCATTATTCAATTTTCAGTATTTTCAAATCTCTTTCTGGTTGCCCAGCTCAATAAAATGATCAATGCCGATACCCTGGAAAGCATGCGGGCTTCTAAGGAAATTTTGGCTAACGAAATCGGAGTGCAATTCAAACCGACAAAACACACAAAACCCAAACCTATTCAGAGCGAAAATGAAGGCTCTGTTGAAGGCAGCACGTTTCGTTTTTCGTCTGCCCATTTTGAATGGCTCTACGCCAGTGCGAAAACGCTTGATTTGGAATTCCACGAAATCGGTAAACCCGCGCATGGTACAAAATCTACTTTGTTTTTCTGCGACGAATTGATCCGTTTATATGGTGGCGCAGATTATCAAATTTCACAGGCAGCAAGCTACGCTGTGGAGAATTGGGCCGCTGCTGGATTTTGGGGTGAATTGATCAGAGGATTCAAGTTATTTAATAAACGTATGCGAATGGACTTGCCATTGGGATTTTTTGTCTGGCATGATCATATTGAGTCACAACATGCCGAGCATACTCAGGAAGAATTAGAAGAGTTGTATTTCTGCCATACAGTTAATGAAGATTTGTTTATTCAATACGGCAATGAAATGCTGGATGGCGTCGCTGCATTCTGGGATGGTTTAGATGAACAACGGCGCGAATTGGTTGGGGTGGACTGAATCAAATAATCTGTCATAGAGTTGTTGAGAACCGAGAAAAATACTCGGTTTCGAACAAAAACTATGTCCTTGAAGAACAATTAAGGGGTTGTGAAATGCAGTCCTTTTGGTGAGTGTATTGTGGTCCTTACCTGCTAGCGTCAACGAGTGAAATCCCTTTGTCGTTGGAAAAAGTCTATTCCAATCCTTAAATGAGCCTGAAACTAATGTTCAGATCTGTTCTTGATAGATCAATAATTAAGGTGATATTGGGTAGCTGTTTAAGGCCAATCGTTTTGACGGTTTTGCTTTTACTTTA
>Ga0209992_10001470_pt1 | contig 24697 bp, 22 predicted proteins | sample 2SBtaG_2_FD_182564 | JGI IMG/M metagenome (GOLD analysis project Ga0209992, IMG submission 182564) | Deep subsurface microbial communities from Kolumbo volcano to uncover new lineages of life (NeLLi) - 2SBTROV12_ACTIVE470 metaG (SPAdes)... | ecosystem: Environmental > Aquatic > Marine >... | reverse complement strand
CCACAGGAGCCTGAGCGCGAGCCCGAGCGTGAGCCGCCGCCCCCGGCCCCTCCAGAGCCCAAGCCCCCGCCCCCCGTTCCGCCGCCCGGACCCGGGGTCGAGCCCATCAAGTGGCAGTGGGCCCTCTACCTGGGCGGTGTCGCGCTGGCGGGTGCTCTGGTGGTGTACCTGCTCTGGCCGGACCCCCCGCCCAAGAAGCTGGATCCGGTGGAGCCTCCCGTGAAGCCCATCACCCCCATCGGCAAGACCTCTGGCAGCAGGGACACCGGAGCCCAGCGGGTCGAAGAGATCTCGCCGAGCCGCGCCACGGCCAGCGTGGCGTCGACCATGGCCTGTCGGGTCCTCGGCGCAAAGGTCGACTGCGACGCCAGCCTGGCCCTGGACGACGACCGAGACACGGCGTGGTGCTACCCAGTCGGTACCCGAGACGGCACGGCCTACATCGACGTCGCGGTGCCCAGCGACCGACAGGTCGTCGGCGTCTATCTGTCCAACGGCTACCAGAAGTCCCACGCCGTCTGGTCCGGAAACGGCCGCCTGCGCAGCGTTCGCTTCGAGAGCGCGAACACTTCCCAGGACGTCGAATTGTCCATCGATCAATTCAAGCGCGACGAGCGCGTGAAGCTCAAGGGCATGACCATCCGGGACTCATTGCGCATGGTCGTCACCGACGCACGACGCCCGGACGGCGCCGAAGACATCTGCTTGACCGAGATCCAGCTCAGCGTGCGACCCCGGAACTGAAGACCCGAATTCACTCCACCAGCGTCAGGCCCCTGACGCTCTGCGGCGCGTAGCCGCTCGGCCAGATCGTGGACCCGGAGTAGACCGCCCCCAAGAGTGTGGCTCCCGTGAGCACTGCGCCGGTCAGATCTGCGTCCTGGAGCCTGGCACTGCTCAGATCGGCGTACCGCAGATCGGCATTCTCCAGGTTGGCACCCCGCAGATCCGTGCCGATCAGGTCAGCACCCTCGAGCTGGGCGCCCTCCAGGTTGGCACCGAACAGGTCCAGACCCTCGAGCGAGGCCCCAGACAGGGAGACCCCCTTGAGATTGCTGCCTTGCAAGGACACGCCGGACAGCGTGTGATCGGTCAGGTCGGCGGCTCTGAGATCCGTGTGTGGCCCTAACACCACGACGCCATGGGGAGCAGACCCGGAGAATCGCGTACGGCTGTCGACCAGGGCGCCCGCGAGGCGGGCCTGGGACAGCTGGGCTCCCCCGAGATCGGCCGCACACAGGTTGGCCCGGGTCAGGTCCGCCCCCTCCAAGTTGGCGCCGGTCAAGCGGGCGCCACGCAGATCGGTCCTGCGCAAGCTCGCACTGACCAGCACTGCCCGCCGCAGGCCACTGCCCGCCATCCTGGCCCGGGAGAGGTCGGCGCCAGTCAAGTCCGCCTCACTCAGGTCGGCGCCCATCAGGGCGAGTCTGGACAGGTCCATCCCGGCGAGCTGCGCCCCGCTGAGCTGAGCCTTGGGCCCCACGACGAGCGTCCCGGCCGGCAGCCCGTTGGGGCCGGACACCGACTCGGGCCACTCCATGTGGCCGTCGAACAGAGTTCCGTCCAGGCGGGCGCTGCTCATGTGGGCGCCCTCCAGAGTCGCCCCGACCAGGTTGGCGCCTCGCAAGTCGGCGCCCTGCATTCGAGCCTCTGTCAGCACCGCGTCGCGCAGGTTGGCCCCCCGCAACACCGCATACTTCAGGTTCGCGTGGCTCAGATCTGCGCCACCCAGGTCAGTCCCCACGAGCACCGCCTCGTGAAGGTCCGCTCGGGTGAGATCGCGCCCTGACAGGTCCTTGCCCGACAGGTCCTCGCCCGCCAGGTCGCGGCCCAGGTGCACCCGCTCTCCGCCCTGAACCCGCTGGAGGAGGTCGACGCCCTGCTCGACCTGAGGCAGCACCACCACGTGCTCCACACCGTCCACCACCACCGTCTTGCCCGTGTAGTACTGAAGGAAGTAGGTCAGCCCTTCGATGGCGGCCGGGCTGTTCGCGGACAGGTCCTCGGTCACCACCGCCCAGTCCTTGGCGGCCCGAGTGCGCAGGTCTTCGGACGCTGCATCGATGCGCGAGCGCAGCTTTGCCTCTTGCCGCTCCCGCACACTCTGATCCCGCATCTGCTCCAGGAACTCCGAGGTGGCGTCCCCGTCCTGGGACACCAGCAGCTCCGCCAGCGAGGGCGCCGGCTCGAGTCGGCGCCCCTGGTGGAGCACCACTCGCTCCATTCCTTCCGCCAGCAGCATCGGCGTCTGTCCCCGCACGCCGACATCGACCAGCGCTTGTCGCACGTAGGCGTGCGCCTCGCCCAGAGTGACCTTGTTGTCCCTGCGCTTCTGCTCGAAGCCGTCAGCCCACCCCCTCAGCGCACCCAACACGAAGTAGGTGAAGGCACCGTGGCGGGTCTCGTGCAAAGGGCGGGCCTGTTGGCCCTTCGACGCGGCGGTCCACTCGACCTGGTCCCGGTGTTCTGGCAGCGCGAAGTCCGGCACCAGGGAGCGGTCGTCGGTCAAGGGCACGCCGGTGCGGGAGATGCCGGTGTAGCAGGCATCGATGACCAGGATGGCCTGCCCACCCCCAATCCATGCGGTGATCTGGTCGACACCGACGGCGTGGTCGTCCAGACGATCGACGCCCTTTGCGGTGTCCCCCAACAGCATCCGCCGTCCGGTGTTCGGGTGGGCCACCCCGTGACCCGCAAAGTAGAACCAGAAGACACCGTCCTCGCCGACCTGGCTGGCGGCGAGCTGAACGGCCTCGCGGACCTCGTGGGGGTCTGCACCGATCAGGGGGTGGATCTGTTCCGACGGCACCCCTCGACCCCGCACCAGGAACCGCGCAAATGCATCCGCGTCCCGCGACGCAAACGGCACATCGATCCCCATCAGCGGGTACGACTCGTTGCCCACCACCACCGCCGCGTCCTGGGGGGCCCGCTGCCCGCTCTCCTCCCACCGGTCCACGTCGGGCCAGATCCGTTCCGTGCCCCAGGCCACCGACCCGATCACACCGCTCAGGGCCACCAGGAACGCCAGTCCGCCTCTCATGGGGCCAAGCTACCACGCCCTCCCACCAGCCCCCGATCGCCCAACCCCAACTTGACTGACACCTGTTAGTGAATGCGGCCACACTTCCCCTCCCCTCTGGTCCAAGATGTGCCCGTGCCCGTTCCAATGCCCATCGCTGCCGCTCTGTGGCTCTCGCTGGGTGCCTGCGACGGCCGCTCGTCGGGCACGGACACGGCGGTGGATCGGGACCATGGCGACCCACCGGCGACCCAGGCACCCGAGCCCACCCTGCGGCGGCTGACCTGGGCCCAGTACCTCCAGACCCTCCAGGACCTGCTGGGCGATGACCTGGCCATGCCCACCCGCCTGGAGCCGGACAGCCGCATCGACGGGCTGCCGAGCGTCGGGGCCACCGTGATGAGCGTGAGCGCCTGGGGCGTCGAGCGCTACGAGGACGCGGCTTTGTCGTTGGCCGAGCAGGCCCTGGTCGACGACCGCATGCTGCCGTGCACGCCCGCGTCGGACACCGACCCGGACTGTGCCCAGGACTTCGTCGACACCTGGGGGGTGCGGTTCTACCGCCGGCCGCTCACCGACGACGAGTCCGCCCGGCTGGTGGACCTGATCGGCCTGGTCGGGGCGGCCGAAGGCGACTTCCGGGCCGGGGCGACCTATGGGCTGGCAGCCATGCTCCAGTCCCCGTACTTCCTGTACCGGGTGGAGCTCGGCACCGCCGATCCCGACGACCCGGCGACCCGCTGGCTCGACGACCACGAGCTGGCCACCCGGCTGAGCTACCTGCTCTGGAACACCACCCCCGACGACACCCTGCTGGCCGCCGCGGCCGCCGGCGAGTTGTCGACCCCAGAAGGGCTGTCCGCACAAGCCACCCGCCTGCTCGAGGACCCGCGGGCCGAGCAGGGTGTGCGCAACCTGTTCACGGAGATCCTCCACCTGGACGAGCTGGACGACCTGTCCAAGGACCCCACCGTCTTCACCCACGCCAGCGCCGAGCTGGGGCCGATGGCCCGGGAAGAGACCCTGCTGGGCATCGTGGATCTCATCCTGACCCAGGACGGCGACTACCGGGACCTGTACACGACCCGCGACACCTGGGTCGATCGCTCCCTGGCCGCGCTCTACAACGTGCCCGCCCCGACCATGGACGGCTTCGGACCGGTCCGGCTGGACCCGGAAGATGGCCGCCGCGGGTACCTGGGCCAGGCCAGCTTCCTGGCCTTGAACGCCCACCTGACCAGCACCTCGGCCACCCTCCGGGGCAAGTTCATCCAGGAAGTGGTCTTGTGTCACACCATCCCGCCGCCGCCGAGCGGGGTGGACACGTCCATCCCCGAGCCCGACGCGGACAGCCCCACCCTGCGGGAGCGCATCCAGTCCCACCTCGAGGACCCGGCCTGCGCAACGTGTCACGAGCTGACGGACCTGATCGGGCTCGGGTTCGAGAATTTCGACGGGGTGGGCCGCTGGCGGGACACCGAGAACGGCGCCACCATCGACGCCAGCGGCGACCTGGAGGGCGAGTCCTTCAGCGACGCCTGGGACTTCGCGGGGGTCCTGCGCAGCCACCCGGACCTGGGCGGGTGCCTGACCGAACACGTGTGGGGCGTCGGCACCGGCCACGTGCCCACCTACGAAGAGCTGGCCCTGGCGGAGTGGCTGGGCGACGAGCTGACGGTCTACGACCACAGCGTGCAGCGGCTGCTGTTGGCTGCGGTCACCAGCGACGGCTTCCGCCGCACGGGGGCGATTCAGTGAAGCGCCACTTCCCCAAGCGTCGACGCCTCACACCACCGGGCGTGGCCCAGGCCCCACGGGCTGGCACGAGCCGCCGGACCGTCCTGCGCGGCCTGCTCGCCGGTGCACCGGTGGCTCTGACCCTGCCGTGGCTCGAGAGCTTCGGTCCGGGGGTGGCCCACGCCGCTGACACCGGCTTCCCCAAGCGCTTCGTGCTGTGGTTCTGGGGCAATGGCAACCGGCCCGAGGTCTGGCGCCCCACCGACGAGGGCGAGATCTGGACGCTGACGGACCAGCTCGCCCCGCTCGCGGCGCTTCAGCAGAAACTGTCGGTCGTGACCGGCTACGCCGTCAAGGTCGAGAACGTCATCCCCCACGGCTCGGGCATGGCCGGGCTCCTGACGGGCCTCCAGGCCGACGGCGACGACGACGACTGGACCGTGGCCGGCCCCACCTTCGACCAGCTCCTGGCCCAACAGATCGGCGACGACACGGTCTACCGTTCGCTCAACCTGGGGGTCGCCAGCGACGAGTCGGTGAGCTACTCCGGCGCCAACGCCCACAACCCGGCGGACTCCGACCCGTTCACCGTCTACGACATGCTGTTCGGGGCCACCTTTCGGGAGCCCGGCGAGGAAGGCCTGGTCGACCCGGGTCTCGGCTACCGGCGCAGCGTGCTCGATGCAGTGCTCCAGGACCTGAACAGCCTGAACAACCGGGTCAGCGCCGCGGACCAGATCCGCCTCGAGGCCCACTCAGACGCCGTGCGCGAGCTGGAGCTCAGGCTGGCCCGGCTCGAGGAGAACCCCGCTTCCTTCGAGGCCTGCACCTACCCCACCGTGCCCGACGCGGACTACCCGGACATCGAGGGCCGTCCACAGCTGGAGGCTCGGAACCTGGCGATGGCCGAGCTGGCGGCGATGGCGCTGGCCTGCGACCAGACACGGGTCATGTCCTACACGTTCAGCCAGCCGCTCTACAACGGCCTGTACCAAGACGTCGAGGATGGGCACCACAACCTGACCCACGACGAGCCGGGCGATCAGCCCCAGGTCGAGAGCATCGCCACCCAGGTGATGACCGGTCTGGCCGACTTCCTGGGGGCGCTCGACGCCATCGACGAGGGCGACGGCACCCTGCTGGACCACACCCTGGTCATGGCGTGCAGCGAGACCAGCGAGGGCCAGACCCACAGCCTGGAGGAGATCCCGCTGATCTTCGCCGGGGGCGCCTCGGGTGGCGTCGCGATGGGTCGGCACGTGCGCTCCTGGACCCAGGAGAACGTCAACAAGGCCCTGCTCAGCGCCCTGCGCGGCATGGACCTGACCCTGACCTCGCTGGGAAGCGACGACACGTACACCGAGGACGGCGTCTCGGAGCTCGAAGGATGAGCTGGGTGCTGTTGGCCCTGCTCGGCTGCACCGGCGACGAGCAGGTCGCCGAGAGCTGCGGCGACCCGGCCGACGTGCACACCGTGGTCATCAGCGCCCTCACCTTTGGCCGCACTCTGGACGACGGCACGACCTGGGGCTTCGACCTGGACGGGCGCGTCAGCGACAGCTCGGACTGGGAGGGCTGCTACCGCCAGGACCAGATCAGCCCAGAGGGCGTCGAGGGCATCGACAGCGCCTTCACGGTCCTGGTGCCGGCCCTCGAGGCCACGGAAGGCGCCGCGGTCGAAGGCCTGATCGCCGACAGCATCGTGAACGGGGAGCTGATCCTGTTGCTCGAACTCACCGGCGTCGACGACCTGTCCAACGACGACTGTGTCGACGCCACCCTCTACCGCGGCGACGGCACGCCGCTCGTGGGCACCGACGGCCACATCCTGGACGGGCAGACCTTTGGGGTGTCCGAGACCGTGGCGCCTGTGACCGGTCGCGGGAGCATCGTCGACGACCAGGTCACGGTGCGCGACATCTCGGTGTCCCTGCCGCTCCAGATCCTGGACGCCGAGCTGGTGCTGACCATGCACGACGCCGCCATCCGGGCCGATCTCTACAGCGACGGCACGGCCTCGGGCTACCTCGCAGGCGCGGTGCCGACCCACGAGATCACCGACATCGCCTACGAGGAAGACGTCGACTCCCTGGCCGAGATCATCGAGGGCCTGGTGAACCTGAGCGCGGACCTGGATCCCGACGATCTGGGGGTCTGCCAGTCCCTGTCGGTCACCCTGGAGTACGAGGCCATCCCGGCCTGGGTCCTGGTCGAGTAGCGCTGTGAGGCGCCGCTGCCCCTGCAGGTCCGGCCGCCAGTATCGTCGCTGTTGTGAGCCCTGGCACCAGGGCACGCCCGCTCCCTCTGCCGAAGCCCTGATGCGGAGCCGCTTCGCCGCCTACGCACTGGGACTCGTGGACTACATCCAGCGCACCACCCACCCGGACGGGCCCCACCACCAGGACGACCGAGACGTCTGGGCCGCCAGCATCCTCGCGTTCTCCCAGGGCACCCGGTTCCAGACCCTGGTGATCTCGGAGCACAGCCAACAGGGAGACCGGGCCTGGGTCACGTTCCGCGCGGGCCTGAGCCAAGCCGGCCAGGACGCCTCCTTCACCGAGCGCAGCGGGTTCGAGCGGGTCGACGGCGCATGGCTCTACCGGGACGGCGAGCCGATCCTCTGACCGGGGTCAACTCACCGGGCGGGCCTGCCGATCTCTGGTCTGACCCTCACGGACACCAGGAGCCCGCCATGAGCATGACCAAAGACGACTGGATCAAGGTCTTCGCCAGCTGCGGCGGCCTGGTGTCGGGCTTCCTGTTCGCCATGGTGGTCTGGGACACCTTTGATCCCCCGGTCTCAGCACCCGCCGTCAGCGCCATGACCGCTCCTGCCCCGGACCTGCTGCCCGAAGGCTGAACGGACAGCGCCGATCCCGGAACGTCACCAGATGTCCCTCCCCTGAAGGGCCCACCGGCCCCAGCGTCACTGAGTCCGTGACCCTGGGAGCTGTGATGACCCCTCTCTCCAACCGCTTGAGCACGCTGATCGTGGTGCCGGCCCTGGCCGTGTCGGCCGTGGCCTCGGCACGCACCCTGGACCTGGGCAGCGACGACGACACCCTGCAGATGTCGGTGCTGGGCCTGAGCGAACACGGTGCCCCCGTGCACGCGAACTTCGGTCCCTACGACGTCGAGATCGACGGCGTGGACACCGACCGCTTCCACTTCGAGCTCCAGCGGGCCGAGGAGCCCACCTGGATCGGCGCTTGTGCCATGGGGGCCGGCGACCAGCTGCTCTGCAGCTTCTACAGCCCGACCCTGGACGCTCACGGCTTCCTTGCGGTGGATGACCGGGACGATGGGCTGACCCTGGGCACCCTGCAGGGCCCCGACGTGGACCTGGGCGTGCGAACCGACCGGGCGGGCTGGACGCTCCAGGATGACCAAGGGGCCATCGGCGGTGTGTCCCTGAGGGGTCGGGACCAGATCTGGTTCGACCGTCAGGGGGACCTGGAGACACAGCCCCTGCTCGCAGCGGCAGCGGGCGCGCTGTGGGTCTACGACGAGGTCCGCTGATCGGCGCTGGGGCCCTCAGGGCACGGGCGGGGCCCACACGGTGTCGTTCACGCTCACCCGGACCACCCCCCAGCGGTAGGCGTCGGTGGTGCTGGAGTCCCCGAGCAGCAGCATGATCGCCGACGTGACCTCGTCCTTGGGCATGCCGCCGTCGTGGGTGCTGAAGTCGACCAGACAGGCCGCGGGGTACGCGTCGACCACCGCGGTGAGGGGTCGGCCGGTGCCGTCCAGGTGACCCGGCAGCAGGTCGTCCAGGCCGCCGACAGCCTTCCAGTGGGGACCCGCGGCTTCCAGCGTGTAGCGAGGCCAGCCGTCGTCGGTCGCCACGGGATCGCCCAGGGTCTGCTCGTCGACCACCAGCACGCGCACGTCGGTCCCGTCGCAGGCCAGGTCCAGCTGGACGTTCACGTAGAGGTGGGCGGTGCCCGAGCCCACCTGGGCGTCGACGGTCAGGGTCTCGAGCTCCCCCAGCAACAGCCCGTCCAGCCCGGGCAGGCCGGCGATGGCCTTGCTGCCGGTGCCTTGGCCGTTGAAGCCCCCGGGCGGGTTGTTGCCCTTCTGGGTCTCCAGGATCAGCGCCTGGGCGGGGTCGGACCAACCCGCCGTGGCCTTGTTGACCGAGTGGTCCACCAGGTCGGCCAGGCTGAGGGCCGGCGGTGCGGTGTCCTGGGTGTCGGTGTCCTGGGTGTCGGACCCACTGGCCGTGTCGCCCGAGTCGGTCGGTGGGGCGGTCTCGGTGGTGCCGACGGTGGTGGCCGTGCCGGAGTCGTCGGCGGTGCCGGTGTCAGAGGCGGTGTCTCCGTCGCAGGCGACGACGGCACCGGCGGTCAGGAGCAGGGCGATGAGGCGATTCATGATCAGGCGCATGCCGCCGCCTCTATCCGAAGCACAGGTCCGTGTAGAGGTCGACGTCCTGGGGCTGGCACGAGACCAGGTCGATCGTGGGCTGCTCGTCGCTGAAGCAGTCGCCATACGCGTTCTCGGCGCTCAGGATCCAGGTGTGCTCCCACAGGGGCAGCCGCCAGCTGCCGTCGTCCAGCGCCACCGTCTCGAGCTCATCGCCGGTGGCCGAGAGCGCGAACACCTTGCCGCCCGGCTCCGGGCTGGGGCTGTTGCGGTCGTCGCCGTAGAGCAGCCCACGGATGCCGGTCCAGCAGCCGGTGTCGGTCGACGTGGCGGTGTCGGCCGTGTCCAGGACCGTGTCCCCGGTACAGCCCAGGAGCCAGACCGCGATCACAACAACGAGCCGAACAGGTACACCGCTCCGGCGTCTGTGGCCGTGCTGTTGGCGTAGGCCGTGCCCAGGAGCAGCTCGCCCGCGCCGTCGCCGTCCAGATCCGCCACGTCCATCACGCCGCCCAGGTAGTCCTTGGCGCCGGCGCCGTGCAGCGTGGCCGTGGGCGTGGGCGCGGTCCAGCCTCCCGCCTGGCCCAGGAACAGGTCCACGCGCCCGCCCTTGGTCACGAGCCCCTGGTAGGCGAGCACCGCGCCGAGCAGCAGGTCGTCGATGCCGTCGCCGTTGGTGTCGCCGGCCGCCAGGCCCGTCCCCGCCTCGTGGTGGTCCCAGGTGCCTTCGAGTGTCGCCACAACGGTGGCGTCGCCGTCGAAGAACGCCGGGCCTCCGGCATAGACCACCACCGCACCCGACTCGGTGTAGGCGATGTCCGAGAGCGGCACCCCGACCACCAGCTCGTCGGCGCCGTCGCCGTCGAAGTCGCCAGCCGCCAGCCGCCAGCCGTAGATCTCGTAGCTGTGCTCGCCCTGCCAGCGGACCGGCGCGTCGGCCAGCGCAATTGTGCCGTCGAGCTGGCTCCCGGGAAGCGCGTAGACCAGCCCCTTCGAAGAGCCACCGTAGGGCGCCGACAGCGCCGCGTCGGTGTGACCGTCGCCGTCGAAGTCCCCGCCGGCCAGGTCCAGGCCAGCGGCCCCGGTGCTGTCCTCGGCCACGAGCTGGGCCGCGACGCCATCCAGCCCCTGGTCCCAGTCGTCGAGCCCGTCCCGGCCCCGGATCAGAGCAGCGCCGCCACTGCCGTAGGCTTCGGAGCTGCCGTTGTGGCTGCGGAAGTCCGTGGTCACCAACAGGTCTGCCAGGCCGTCGCCGTCGGTGTCCCCCAGGGGCAGCACCGCCTGGCCTGCCCGGGCATACTCGGTCGTGCCGGTCCACGTGGCCGTCGGGGTCAGGTCCCAACCGAGCCACCCGCCGGACGCGCCGGCCACCAGGGCGACCCGCCCCGCTTCGGCCAGCTCGGTGTCGTAGCCCCGCGACGTGGCCACGAAGTCGTCGACCCCGTCGCCCGTCATGTCGCCCACCCAGGCCACCGCGTGGCCCAGGGACTCGTACTCCCAGGTCCCTGCCAGGTTGCCCAGCACCGCGTCGGTGCCCACGCTGGGCAGTCCGCCGCCGCTCAAGACCCGCGCTCGCCCCACGTCCCGGGTGCCGTCGGTCGCGTCCCAGCCAGGGGCGCCCAGGATCACGTCGGCGAACCCGTCGGCGTCGCCGTCGCCGCCGGCGTCCAAGGCATAGCCCTGGTACTCGTAGCTCTGGGACCCGGTGAAGGTGCAGGGCGCCTGTTCCGCGCACGTGCCCACAGCCCAGGACGTGGGCACCAGGGTGCAGGGGGTCGCCGGCGTGCCGGTGTCGCCGGTCTCTGCGGTGTCGGTGGGGGTCGAGGTGCTGTCCGTCGGCGTGACGGTCGTCGACGCCGTGTCGTCTGGGGCCTGGGGGCACCCGAGCAGGAGCGCGAGGGCGATCATGGTGCCACCACCGCGGCGATCTCGGCCAGCAGCCGCTCTTCTTCGGTGTCGTAGTCCATGTCGTAGTGCAAGAGCACCATCTGACCGTCGCGGTCGATGATGTAGAGGAACCACTTGCTCGCGTTGTAGCTGCTGAAGACCGCGTCCTCGGCTGTGTCCTGGAGCACCGGCAGCGAGAGCCCGGCCGTCATGTCCGGCAGGCCCTCATCGGCGCCGTACTGGTTGATCAGGATCAGGTCCACGTCCCCCCAGGTGGGGGAGTGGGTGTCCCAGAGACGCTGAAGGTCGGCAGCCTGCGCGACGCAGTGACTTCACGTCGCTGTCGCAAAATAGACCACCAGCACACGACCAAGGGACTCGCTGCGGGAGCGTTGTTGCCCATAGGTGGCCGATCCGGGGTTCACGTCGTCCAGCGTGAAGTCCGGGACCTGGCCCTGCTGGAAGCCGCACTCGGCGGTGGGATCTCCCGCTGGAGGAGCCGCCAGGGCGGGCAGGGTCAACAGGGCGATCCAGGTGAACAGCGAGGTCACGGGGCGGGTCTCCAGCGGTGCAACCTATCGCGGCCGGTGGAGGGTGTGCCCTGGTCGGATATGCGGAGTGCAGGAGGTGAGTGCTGCCGGAGCAGGCACCGTTCAAGGAAGGCGTCGACCAGCCGATGGTGGAGACGCTGGCCGGCATTCTCTCCCGGGGCGATCCCGACCTGGACGCCGCCGCCTTCGTGGCCCAGGCGGTCGACGGGCTGGACCGCCTCGCGCTCAAGGCCCGGGTTGCCCACGTCGCAGCCGCCGTCGCCGATCACGTGCACCCGGACTTCCCCACCGCGGCCGAGCGGGTGGTCGCCGGACTCCCGCCTGCCCCTGTCGATGCGTCCTTTGCCGGGCTCGGCTTCACCTGCTGGCCACTGTGTCGCTGGGTCTCCGACCGGGGCCTGGACCACTTCGACGCCTCCATGTCCGCCTTGCACGCCGTGACCCAGCGCTTCAGCGGTGAATTCGCGATCCGGCCCTTCCTGGAGCGGGAGCCCGCACGCACGCTCGCGGTCTGTGCCCGCTGGGCTGTGGACCCCAGCCCCCACGTGCGACGCCTGGCCAGCGAAGGCACGCGACCCCTGCTGCCCTGGGGCCGCCGGCTCCGCCACTTCCAGCAGGACCCGGGCCACACCCTGCCCTTGCTGGAGCAGCTCCGGGACGACCCGGAGCGCTACGTCCAGCGCTCGGTCGCCAACCACCTCAATGACCTCGCCAAGGACCACCCGGACCGGGTCGTCGCCGTGGCCGAGCGGTGGCTCCAGGACGCGCCCCCCGGCCGGATCTGGACCGTGAAGCACGGGCTGCGCAGCCTCATCAAGCGCGGCCACCCCGGTGCGCTGGCGGCCCTGGGCTACGGCTCGCCCCAGCTGTCCCTGGTCGACTTCACGGTGCCCGCCACCTTCCGGGTCGGGGGCAAGCTCGCCCTGGCCGCCGAGCTCCGCTCGACCGCTCCCGTCGACCAGCGCCTGGTGGTCGACGTGGTCGTGGGCTTTCGCAAGGCCCGGGGCCAGCGCTCCCCCAAGGTCTTCAAGTGGACCGTGCGCACCCTGCCGGCCGGCGGCGTGCTGCGCCTGACCAAGGGCCTGCCTCTGCGCCCCGTGTCGACCCGACGCTACTACCCCGGACCCCATGCCGTGACGCTCCAGGTCAACGGCCAGGCGCTGGGCACCCGCGAATTCGAGCTCTCCCTGGCTCCGGAGTGAACATGAGCGAAGCGATCCACCTGGTCACCGGTGCCACCAGCGGCATCGGACGCGTCACCACCCTGGCCTGTGCCGCCACCGGCGCCACAGTCGTGTTCGTGGGGCGCAACGAGGACAAGTGCAAGGTCCTGCTGGCCGAGATCCAGGCCGCGGGCAACGACCACTGCGAGTACCTGGTCGCCGATCTGTCGGTCCAGGCCCAGGTCCGGAGCGTGGCCGAGCGCTTCCTGGCCCGCCACGATCGGCTCGACCTGTTGGTCAACAACGCCGGGGCCGTGTTTACCGACCGGGTCGAGACCGCCGACGGGATCGAACAGACCTGGGCACTGAACCACCTGGCCTACTTCCTGTTGACCCACCTGCTGCTCGACACACTCAAGAGCAGTGCCCCGTCGCGCATCGTGAGCACCGCGTCCGACGCCCACCGGGGGGGCAGCATGGACTTCGACGATCTGGAGTACGCGAAGAGCTACCCCAAGGCCGGGTTTGCGGCCTACTGTCGCTCCAAGCTGGCGAACATCCAGTTCACCTTTGAGCTGGCCCGGCAGCTCGAGGGCACCGGCGTGACCGCTGTCTGTGTGCACCCCGGGTATGTGCAGAGTGGCTTCGGTCTCAACAACGGTGGCTTCATGGGCACCTTGTACAAGGTGGGCGGGACCCTGTTCGCCCGCTCCGAGGCCAAGGGCGCCAGGGGGCTCATCCACATGGGGCTCTCGCCCGACGTGGCCGGGGTGAGCGGCGAATACTGGATGGACCACAGGTCCCGCGGCACCACCAAGCTCGCGCGGAACACCGAAGTGCAGCGCCGTCTGTGGGACGTGAGTCTGGCCCAGACCGGCCTGGCGACGGCCCAGGGCGAATGACAACCATGGCGCTCCTCCTGTGGCTTGCGGCCTGCACGGGCTCCGGCACTCTCACCGACAGCGGCACCGCGGGGACCACGGACACCCCGCCCCCCACCGACACGGCGACCACCGACACGGCGACCACCCACCCCACGGGCTCCGACGACTCCTGTGACAGCCTGCCGGCGGCCACCGGCTCCGTGATCAGCGTCGCGCCTACAGACGCCGCCGGGCTCGCCGACATCGTGGACGACCTGGAGCCGGGCGACACCCTGGAGTTCGCCGCGGGCACCTACCCGGTCGCTGGCGACATCTGGGTCTCGACCCCCAGCGTCACCTTGCGGGGCGCCACCGGGAACCCGGCCGACGTGGTGCTCGACGCCAGCTACCAGGGTGGGTCGGTCCTGACCGTCACCGCCAGCAGCGTGGTCGTGACCGATCTCACCGTCCAGAACGGCTGGTACCACGGCGTGCACGTCCGCCCGGCATCGGGGGCCGACACGTCGATCACCGGCGTTCGCCTGCACCGCATCGTGGTGCACAACGCCGCCGAACAGGCGGTCAAGGTGAACCAGGAGGGCACCGCCTACGTGGACCACGGCGAGCTCTCCTGTTCGACCCTCCTGCTGGATGCCGACGGCCGCTCCCAGGTCCGCAATGGCTGCTACACAGGCGGTCTGGACATGCACCGCAGTGCCAACTGGCGGGTCCGGGACAACCACGTCGAGGGCTTCTGGTGCGACGCCGGCCTGGCCGAGCACGGCCTGCACCTGTGGCGCCAGAATGCAGGCACCGTGATCGAACGCAACGTGATCGTGAACTGCGCCCGGGGCATCGGGCTCGGCCTGGCGAGCTCCAGCGACGGCACCGATCGGACCCACGACGGCTACACGTGCCCCGACGCCTACATCGACGACTACGGCGGCATCATTCGGAACAACTTCGTGTTCGCCGACGATCCCGTCCTGTTCGCCAGCGCGGGGGGCTTCGACACCGGCATCGGGCTGTGGTCGGCGTGTGACAGCACCGTCGTGCACAACACCGTCTGGTCGACCCAGGCGCCCTTCTCCAGTGTGGAGTGGCGCTTCGACGGCACCAGTGCCGTGGTCATGAACAACCTGGTGTCGCACAACCTGCGGGACCGGACCGTCACCAGCATCGAGCTGGCCGGCAACCTGGCCGACGCCGACGCGGGCTTGTTGGTCGACGCCGCAGGCGGCGCGCTGCACCTGGACCCCACGGCCACCGGCGCCATCGACGCCGGCGAGCCCTTGGCCGTTGGCCTGGCCGACACCGACGTGGATGCTGAGCCTCGGGATGCCCTGCCCGACATCGGGGCCGACGAAGTCACCGGGCGGTAGCCTGGTCCCCATGGCTCCCCAGGACCTGACCCCGTGTTGATCCAGCGGCCCGTGCCCTGGGTCTTCGACCGGGCCATCGGTCACGGCGGCATGGGCGAGGTCTGGGCGGCCAGGCACGCCGTCACCGGGGCCCCGGGCGCCATCAAGGTCATCACCGCACGTCGGGCCCAGGAGCACTGGGTCCAGTCCGCCCTGCGCAACGAGATCCGGGCGATGGCCCGGCTGGCCCATCCGGCGGTGGTCCGGATCCAGGACCACGGCATCGTGCCCCGGGACAGTGGTGCACCGGCGTCGATGGCGGGACTCCCATGCCTGGTCATGGACCGGGTCGAGGGCACCAGTCTGAAGGCCCAGCTGGGGCGTGCCGAGTGGCCCCAGGTGCGCTTGTTGCTCCACCGCCTGCTGGGGGCCCTGGCCCATGCCCACGCCCGGGGCCTCGTGCACCGGGACCTCAAGCCCGCCAACGTGCTGGTGCCCACGGCCCAGGGGCTGACCGGAGCCAGCCTGACCGACTTCGGCCTGGCCCACACCCTGGACGCCGGGCGGCGTGCCGAGCCCCACGACTCGACCACCGGCACGCCTTCGTACATGGCACCGGAGCAGGTGATCGGCGACTGGCGTCTGTTCGGCCCGCCCACCGACCTCTATGGCCTGGGCTGCACCACCTGGGCGCTGCTGTGCGGGCGCGGTCCCTTCGCCGGGCTGGGCGACGTGAGCGCCATCTGCCGCGCCCAGGTCCGCGACGAGCCGCCGTCGTTCCAGCCACTCGTCGACGTGCCCGCAGGGTTCGAGCGCTGGCTGCGCTGGCTCCTGGAGAAGAACCCGGCGGACCGCCCGTGCCACGCCGTCGACGCCGCCCTGGCGCTGGACGCGCTGCACCGGGTCCCGGGCACCCTCTCCCTCCCCGCCCTGCCCCGATACTGGAAGACCCGGGCCGCGCCCCGCCCGCCCCCGGGCGAGTCCCTGTTCGCCCTCCGGGCCCTGCCGCTGGTGGCCCGGGAGACCGAACAGAACCACGCCTGGTTCGCTCTGCGTCGGGTGCTCCAGGAGGGTCGCGCGGGCGCCCTGGTGCTCCACGGCCCGGCGGGCACCGGCAAGAGCCACCTGGCGGCCTGGTTGTGCGCTCGCAGCCAGGAGACCGGCGCCACCCAGGTCCTGAGCGCTCGCCACAGTCCGCTGTCCGGGGCCCGGGATGGCCTGGGGGCCATGCTGCGGCGCCACCTGGGCTGCGAGGATCTGGACCCGAGGGCCATCGACGAGCACCTGGGGCGTCGTCTGAGCGGGTGGGCCCTGGGGGCCACCGGTGATCGGGCCGGGCTGGTCGCCTTGGTGTCCGAGACCGCCGAGGGCGGCTCGGCCCAGGCCCGGTTCAGCAGCGCCCGGGAGCGCCATCACACCCTGCGACGGGTGCTGGCCAGGCTGTCGGCCGAGCGCCCGGTGGTCCTGTGGCTCGACGACGCCCAGTGGGGCCCCGACGCGCTCATCTTCGCCGCCAGCGTGCTCGAGCGCCGCGACGAGCTCGGGCCCGTGCTGGTGCTCCTCACCCTTCGCGAGGGCGAGGTCAGCGATCGTCCGGTCGAGGCCGAGCTGCTCGACGAGATCATCGGCCACGAGGGCACCACCGCCGTCCCGGTCCGGGCTCTGAGCCGAGAGGGCAGTCGGGCCCTGGTGCGCGAGCTCCTGGGCCTCGAGCCCGTGCTGGCGGCCCGGGTCGAGGCCCGCACGGCGGGCAACCCGCTCTTTGCGGTCCAGCTGATCGGAGACTGGATCGACCGAGGTGTGCTGACCCCGGGTCCCCAGGGTCTGCGGGTCCGGGAGGGTGCAGACACCGAGATGCCCGACGACCTGTACCAGGTGTGGGCGACCCGGGTCGAGGAGGTGCTCGCGGACTGGCCCCAGCGGGTGCGCCTGGGGCTCGAGGTGGCCGCCGTGCTGGGCCAGGAGGTCGACGCTGCCGAGTGGCAGGCCCTCTGCGGCCTGGTCGACGCCGAGGCTTCTGGGGCGCTGGTCGAGACCCTGGTGGAGCGCCGCCTGGCGTGGGTCGGGCCCGAGGGTCCCGACGTGGCGTGGTCCTTTGTGCACGGGATGCTCCGCGAGGCCGTGGAGCGGGGTTCGTGGGAGGCGGGCCGGGCGGCCGATCTGCACCGGGCGTGTGCCGAGCACCTGTCCGACCCGGACGCCCTGGCCACGGCGCACCGCGAGGCTCAGCACTGGCTCGCCGCCGGATTGTTGCGACAGGCCATCGCCCCCTTGAAGCGCGCCATCACGGCTCAGTTCGTGGCCGGCGACATCCGGCTGGCCCGGGACCTGCTCCAGGAGCGCCAGCGTTGCCTCGACGAGGCCCTAGTGGACCCCGCGGACGTCGCCTGGAGCGAGCAGGGTCTTCATGCGTCCAGCCTGGGGCGCCTGCAGGGTGACCTGGCCAGCTCGGCCGCCATCTGTGAGCGGACCCTGGCCTCTGCCCGGGAGCACGGCTGGTCGAACCTGGGTCACGTGTTGGCCGAGGCGGGCGACGTGGCCCGGCACCGGAACCGGCTCGACGAGGCCGCGGCCTTGTTGGGCGAGGCTGTGGCCCACGCGTTGGCCCATGACGACCGCAAGGCCCTGGGCAGGGCGCGTCAGCGACTGGCCACGGTCATGCTGGAGCGGGGCCGCTACACCGAGTGTCTGGAGATGGCCCAGGCCGGGCGCGAGGATCTGTTCGCGGTCGACGACCCCGTCGGTGCGGCCATCTGCCAGCTCGTCGGTGCCCTGGGCCATGTTCGGTTGGGCCAGGACCGCGAGGCCATCGCCGGGTTGTTGCAGGCTCGGCGTGAGTATCGGGAGACCGGTTGTCGCTGGGGGGTTGCCGACGTGTGTGTGAACCTGGGGGACCTGGCCCGGCTCCAGGGGGACTTCGACCGGGCCGAGGCGTTGACGCGCGAGGCCCAGGAGCTCTATGAAGCGACCGCGACCGGCAGCTTGCATGTGACACGGTTGAACCTGGCGCTGATCACCTTGGAGCGTGGGGACTACGATGGTGCCGAGCCTCAGCTCCAGGCCCAGGTCGACGAATATCTGCGACTGGATCTGCCCCGCTGGGCCGCGACTGCGCGGGCGGGGTTGATCCTGTGTCATGCGGCCCGGCGGCGGAGTGAGCAGCTGGGGGACGAGCTGCGCCTGGCCGAAGGGGAGCTGGTGGACTGCGGGTTCACGGACCCGGACGTGGCGTCGCTGCTGGAGAGGGCGGCACGGGCCGCGCTGGCCGGGGGGGAGGACGAGGCTGCGGCGCGGATCGCGCGGTTGGCGGTGGGCCAGGGCCTGGGGTGAGTGAGTCGCTATGATGTGTCGATGTCACCTCATTGGTTCTCGCTCGCGGCAGTCTTGTGGGTCGTGCCGGCGTCGGCGAGCACGCCCGGCGAGCCGGCTGGGGAAGCGGAGGCGTCCGAGCCAACCGAGGCGGCGGTCGAGCCCGGCGCTTCTTCCCCGCTGATGGACCCCCAGACTGTGGAGTACGTGAACACGGTCAAGCGGCTGGTGGAGTCCTGCTGGGTGAAGAACCTGGACGCCGTCGATCCGGAGACGCGGTTGACCAAGCCTGCGTTCACCACGACGGTCGAGGTCTCGCTGGATGCGTCCGGTGGGTTGGAGAAGTGTTCGGTGGTCGAGGCCAGTGGTGCGGATGCTCTGGACGAGGCTGTGGTGGCTGCTTTCCGTTCGGGGGTTCCCTTTCCGCCAGCGCCCAAGAGTCTAGGGGGGCGGATGGGGTGGTGCGGCTGCCGCGGATGAGCTTCACCGTGAAGATTGGGCACCGGCGACAGAGCACCTACGATCTCGTCCTTCACAACAGTCCGGGGCGCCTGGGAAGTCTGGTCATCCGCGCTGGCGGAGCCAGCGGTCAGTTACTTGCCGATGGACAGCATTCTTGGGTCTTGCCGCGCGTCCCAGAACCTCACGATCTCGATGCGGTCTTCCTTCAGCCGGTAGAACACTCGGAACGGCCCGATGACCAGGCGGCGGACTCTCCCCTTAGGGTCTGCGTCAAGGGCCACAGCTCCCAGTTCCGGGTGATGCGCCAGCAGATCTACCCTCTCGAACACTTCGGCCGCGAGCCGATCTGCTGAGTCGGGATTCCGCCCCATCAAGTAGTCCACCACCCTGTCCAGATCTCGGTTCGCCTTATTGGACCACTTGATCCGCAGTGGTCTACTCACCGCGCAACCTGGCGAAGACCCTCGCCTTCACCTCCTCGTGATCCAGCAGATTGCCAGCCTCGGCGTCCCGAATCCCCTCAGCGACGGCCTGCTGGAGTTCCAGCGCGTCCAGCCGCTCCTGTAGTTCCTCGTAGGCCTCGAGTGACATCAAGACCGCGATCCCCTTGCCGTGCTTCGTCAGAACCACGGGGCGACCGGTGTCATTGACCTGCTTCACCAATGTCGGGCCCTGGGACTTCAATCCCGTCACGGGCTGCAGATCCTCGCTGAGCTTCGCCGCTTTCATCAGAGCACCTCAATTGTGGACGCTATTACGGCCATTATATCGCCCATTTGCCGATACGGCTTCGCGTGAATCCAGTTGGCGCCGTGCCTGGGTCAGCGGTCCCGGTGCTCCGTCGTCTAACTGCCGGTAAATGCGGCCCTGCGGGCCGGTCTCCGGCAGTTGGTTGATTCCCGAGCTGGTCTCGGGCTCCCGGGACCGCTCCGGCCCAAGCAATCGAGATCGGCTCGGCGGCTCCGCCGCCGTCCGACTCCGTCGGACCGCCGACTCGATGGCTGGGGCCTCCGCTCGATGCACTCCAGAGCTCGTTCCTGTGTGCCTCCGACACATACCGGCTCCGCCGGCACGTCATTTACCGAGTGGGCGTTAGGTGCTATTGGTTGCTCAGCTTGGGGCTATCAGCCGTTCCACAAGGGCCCTACAGTTGAAGGTGTCACCTACACCGTGGCGCAGCACACGCGGATCTCGCCTGGCCGAGCGCGGTCTCGACGTCCGACGTCCGACGTCCGACTGGCCGAATGCCGGTTGCACAGCTCCTCCGGGTCTCCGGGGTCGCTGGACCCGGCCCCAAGGCCTCCGGCTCACGGGGTGAGGGCCGGGTCCATCAACCCCTCCGGCCCTCCGGAGCAAACAGTGCCGCACTACTTCGACCCCCGCTCGAAGCGCCGAAGCAGCGTTGTACACTGGGCGGGCGACATCGACTCTGATTCGCAATTCGCTCGGCCACTCCATGGGGCCGTATCTCGCGATGGCATCTGATTCAGCCCGGGACCAGCGCCAGGGATGCACCCACGGGATCCTGGACCACCACCACCGCCAGCTCCCCATTGGCCCCCAGCGTCGTCTTGATGATCTGCCCCCCCTCCTCGTCGACTCGCCGACGGCTCTCCGCGATATCGCCGACGGGTAGGTAGAGCATCCAGACGGGCGGTAGACCCTTGTTCACGCCGCGCGCATGGCAGATTCCGGCCGCAGCCCGCCCACCCGCGCTGTGCATCCCGTAGTCGGCATAGCGACCTTCCCCATCCTCCATCTTGACGTTCTGCACCGACCACCCAACCACCTGTCGATAAAAGTCGCAGGCGGCCGGGGCCTCGGGGACTGTCAGATCGATCCAGGCAATTCGACCCACGGGCGCCGTTCGCCCACCAAGCACAGTGCCCTCGCTCGGAGGAGCCGCCTCTGGGTGGACCACCGGGATGATCCCGAACGCCGCCCCATGGGGGTCAAGCAGCACGGCCCATTGGCTCTCTCCGTCGTCGTTTCTGCCATGCAAGAGCTCAGTCCCCCGCAGCTCGATCGCGCACGCCACACTGGCTGCAATGTCAGCGACCTGAATGTGTGGCATCCACTGAATCGGTAGATGTGCGTACTCTGCGCTACTCGCTCCCAAGCCGATGACTGGTGCTCCTTGGTTGTTCAACAGGTCCTCGCGCCAGAGCGGGCTCGTACCGGTGGTGAGCACGCGTGAGTAGAACCGGAGCTCGCAATGGTGCTCGGGAACCGCAATATCGGCGCTCTGGATTCCGCCGACCCGGGGGACATAGGTGTCACTCATTCTTCTCATCCTGTCTGACATTACGGCGATTGGCGAGTAGCGCGCACCCTCCAGCGATCCTACTTCAGTGTTCCCGCGGTCGCAGCACATCGGCGACCGGAGACGGCTCGACGAGATGAGCGCCCGGCAGAGGAAGCGCAACTCGTGATCATAGCGCCGGCCCCAACTCACTATGCCCGAATTCCCACCGCCCCCCACCCGCACTCACCACCTGGGCGTCATGCAGCACCAGATCCCTTTCCTGCAGCGTCATCACAGGGAACCCGTACCGCTCGCTGCAGTGCTTGACGGGCTTACCGGACGCCTGCCGCGCCTCGACGAAGCCCAGGTGTGCCTGGATTCGCTGTTGCCCCCGGTCCGCCGCCACAGCTGGCACCGTTCCCATGGACTCGTCGACCAGGCTCTCCAAGGAGGCGTCCAGCTCGACACCGACACTGTTTCTGGCCTGGCACGCTGCGGCTACCATGGTCGTTCCCGTGCCTACGAATGGGTCCAGGACCGTGTCACCCTGTAGCGAGTACATCGCGACCAACCTGTAGGCCAACTCCAGGGGGAACGCCGCGCTGCGCTTCCTGGCTGGGCCCGCGCCGAGCTTCTGGCCGACGCCCCTGAGTCCCTGCCAGATGTCCGAGAACCAGACGTTTCGCTCCTCCCAAAAGAAAGCGCTCTCCCGCCGGCGCGCCTTGTCCGCCTGGGACGCGAAGCGACGCTTCCCACCCTTGCGCAGGATCAACACATACTCGTGCTCATAGGTGACGTAGGCGCCGGCTGGGAGCATTCCACTGCCCATGAACTTGTTCGGGGCATTCGTCGGCTTGCGCCACAGGATGTCGGGCAGGACCGTGAAGCCCGCACGCTGGGCCCCCGCAAGGATCCGGGCGTGGTTGGAGAACAGCTGGAATTGCCCCCCGATGGTGCGCGTGGCATCGCCGATGTTGATGCAGGCAAAGCCACCAGGAGTCAGCACCCGATGGGCTTGGTCCCACACGCGATCGAGCTGCCGGTGCATCGCCTCGAGAGCCGCCGTCCCGTCCCCCCGGTCCAGGGCCTGGCCAGCAGCAGGGGACATCGTCCGGAAGCACTCGTCCCACATCTCGATCATCGGGTACGGCGGCGACGTCACCACCAGGTCGACGGTCGCGTCCCGGACAGCGCCCAGCTCGCGGGCGTCGCCAAGGACGAGCTGGTGGCTGCTGCGCTTCATCTGGGCTCCCTGGCGCCCCCGGGGGATGGCTCGCCAGGGAATAGCCCGGCCCCGCGGTGGTGCACAATGGACCCTGTGGTTCCCCTCCCCACCGGCTTCGGCTGCATGCGCCTGTCCACCGCAGCGGACCGCTCCGAGGAGGTCGGCCTGGCCACCCTGCGGGCCGCGCTCGAGGCCGGGGCCACCCTGCTCGACACCGCCGACGCCTACTGCCTGAACGACCGCGACGTCGGGCACAACGAGCGACTCATCCGGCGAGCCCTGACGGACTGGGACGGGCCGGTCCAGGTCGCCACAAAGGGCGGACTCGTGCGCCCCAACGGGCGCTGGCTCCCAAACGGAAGGGCCAAGCACCTGCTCCAGGCGGCCGAGGCGAGCCGAGAGCGCCTGGGGGTCGACTGCATCGACCTGTACCAGCTCCACGTGCCGGACCCGCGCACGAAGCTCGCCACCAGCGTGCGGGCGCTGAAGAAGCTGAAGAAGCTTGGGGTGATCCGCGGGATCGGGCTGTGCAACGTGACCCTGGCCCAGCTGCGAGAGGCCCGGGCGCTGGTCCAGATCGACGCGGTCCAGGTGGCGATCAGCCCCTGGGTCGACGACCCCTTGCGCAACGGGGTCGCCGAGGAGTGCCGACGAGACGGCATCCTGCTCATGGCCTATGCCCCCTTTGGCGGCCCGAAGAAGGTGCGCAAGGTGGCCAAGGACCCGACCTTCCTCGCCCTGGCCGAGCGCCACGGGGTGACGCCGCACCAGGTGGTCCTGGCGTGGCTAAAGGATCTGGGCATCGTGACCCTGCCGGGGGCCTCTCGGCCCGCCACGGCCGCGGCACTGACCGGCTTGCCCGCACTGGATGACGCCGACCACGCGGCCCTCGACGATGCCTTTCCCGCCGGGCGGCAGCTCCGGATTCCCCAGGCCCAACGCCGCCCGGCAGACCACGCCGACGGCGAGGTGGTGGTGCTGATGGGGCTGCCTGCGTCGGGCAAGACCACCCTGGTGAGCGAGTGGACCGACCGAGGCTACGGGCGACTGAACCGGGACATGGCTGGGGGCCGTCTGGACCAGCTGCTGCCCATGCTCGACCAGGGCCTCGCCGACGGAGAGCGGCGCTGGGTCCTGGACAACACCTATGTGGCGCGGGCGCCGCGCAACCGGGTGATCGAGGTGGCGTGGCGCCACGGGGTGCCGGTCCGTTGTGTCTGGAAGGACATCCCGGTCGAGCAGGCCCTGATCAACGCGGTGCTGCGCATGCTCGACCGGCGGGGGGATCTGCTCACCCCGGAACAGCTCAAGGTCGCGGCCAAGGAGGACCCGAACATGTTCGGGCCCAACGTGATCTTCCGTCTGTCACGGGAATTCGAGGCGCCGAGCCTGGAGGAGGGCTTCACCACCATCGACCGGTTGCCCTTCGAGCGGACCTGGACCGGCACGAACCGGGCCCTGTTCCTCCAGGCCGACACCCTGCCGCCCGACGCCGTGCTGCGCCGCTACCGGGACTGGCCGATGCTGGGCTTCGCCTGGCGGCCAGGGGGCGGCGACGTCGCAGCGGACCTGGCGGGCCTCTCCGAGCTGCCCATCTCCTGGACCTGGTGCCCCCACCCGCCCGGTCCGCCGATCTGCTGGTGTCGCACCCCCATCCCGGGACAGATCGTGCGCGGCATCGTCCAGCACGACCTGGACCCGGCGCGATGCTTGCTGGTGGGCAAGCCCGGCGGCGACCGGACCATGGCCGAGCGCGTGGGCATCCCCTTTCGACGCCCAGAGGAGCTGTGAACATGCGCCTGGAGACCCTGGTGGCCACGTGGTCGGCGGTCAAGGCGACGCGGTCCCGGAACGCCAAGATCGCCGCCCTGGCGGAGCTGCTGGACGGCCGGGGGCTGACGGAGATCGACCGCATCGTGGCGTGGCTCTCCGGCGAGCTGCTCCAGGGCAAGATCGGCGTGGGCTACGCCGGCGCCCACGCCGCCTCGAAGACCGAAGCGGCGCCATCGTCGACGCTGGCGATGGACCAGGTGGACGCTGTCTTCACCGCGGTCCAAGCCACGGTCGGCAAGGGCAGCAAGGCGAAGAAGGCCGGGCTGCTCGCGACGCTCTTCGGCGACGCCACCCCCGAGGAACAGCGCTTCCTGATGGGCCTGCTCACCGGCGAGCTGCGCCAGGGGGCCCTGGCGGGGGTGATGGCCGAGGGCATCGCCCGGGCGGCGGGTGTTCCCGGTGCGTCCGTGCGGCGGGCCGCGATGCTCTCCGGCGACCTGCGGGCCGCTGCTCGCGCGGCGTTCGACGGTGGCGAGCACGCCCTGACCGCCTTTCGCGTGACACTGTTCGCGCCTCTTCAGCCGATGCTGGCGCACACGGCGGAGACGCCGGGCGAGGCGCTGGAGCGCCTGGGCGAGGCGGTCCTGGACTTCAAGCTCGACGGTGCCCGGATCCAGGTCCACAAGGACGGCGAGCGGGTGCGGGTCTGGTCCAGAGCCCTGCGCGAGGTGACC
>Ga0209992_10001469_pt1 | contig 24705 bp, 32 predicted proteins | sample 2SBtaG_2_FD_182564 | JGI IMG/M metagenome (GOLD analysis project Ga0209992, IMG submission 182564) | Deep subsurface microbial communities from Kolumbo volcano to uncover new lineages of life (NeLLi) - 2SBTROV12_ACTIVE470 metaG (SPAdes)... | ecosystem: Environmental > Aquatic > Marine >... | reverse complement strand
TGATGAGGTAAAATCTTAACAAAACCGGAGAGTAAAATGCCTAGATGGGATCTGTCCTTTATGGTTCGTGATCCAGAAGCAACAGGAACTATCGCAATTGACGAGATTCCCGTAGATCAAGATGGCTACAGTGTTTTGGGGTGTAGCGATGACACAGCTAATATTCCTGTCGAGATTTCCGATTGGTGCAGTAAGGTTCTTAAACCATACCAATTACGCAATCTTCTGTTTTATCTAAAAGAGGCTTGTGATGAACTACCACCCGAAGACATTGGACAGCCTGAGGAGGATACCTAATGTTGCGTTTCTGCTTAAACTCTTGTTACTAAAGAAGATAGATGACCACAAAAACAAAGAGAAAATCTCCAAAGAAGACTGTTGCGGGGGGAGATGTACTTGTAAAAGTGTCTGAGCTTAATACTCCTGTAGAGTCTCATTTGATGTCAGAGATCAGGGAGATTGTGCAGGGCTTTGAAGCGGTGAATGCCCAACGACCTCTTCGCATAGAACTGGGGTCGATGCTGTATAAGACCTTTAGGTATATGCTTAGTTCCCCGCAAATATCTGCGGATGAAACAGGTCATGACGAAGTAGGTGGGTTGCGCTTTTCTGGTGTCCCGATAGTTAGTGGTCCTTATGATGGAATACGAGTCTGTAGCTGAGTTATCACGCTACGCCATAGAATCTTTTGCGGACCCTGTCATTGTTGTAAATCCTATACAATGGGAAGATTGGTGTGACCAAGAATTAGATGTATTTCTAAACAAAGAAACCAAGGTCAACCAAGTCATTGTTATTGAAAGAGATGCGTGGATATCTGCTTTGGTAGGAGAGAATGTCTAACAAGCCTATGAGTGGTACGCGAAGGAGGATTCCAGATTGGGAGATTGATGAAGACTTCGATCTGGATCTTCCCCAGAATGTTTTTGAGAAAATTCGTCGCAGAGACACAAGGCCCGTGAAACAGAAAAGACCAAGGAACGACAGAGAGCCAGAGAGTCAATAGGAGCGTTATGCCTAAAAAGTTTCCCATTTCAGAGTTGAAGGAGAAGTCTCAGGTCGATGTCATGCGAAGGGCAATGGCTAGAAATCCGGGTAGCCTGTTTGCGACTACGGCACTTGAGGGGAGACTTCGGCGTGGTGACATAGACTTCGACAAGGGGCTTGGTTACAAGAACCTACCACCTTCAGAGCTTGCTGGCAGAATCGTCCCGAAGGGTGAAAGGTTCCGTGACCCACACGCGCCAAAGGGTTTTACGGGGGGGCCTTCAAAGGATAGTCCTGTTAAGATAGAGGGTTTTTCTTTGGGAAAATCTCGACCATTCACTGAAGAAGAAGAAGCGGCGATGTGGGTGGGTGAGGGTGAGCTTGACCCAAGAGTCCCTCATGACGCACAGGTTGCCTCAGACAGGCGCATAAGCGGCGGTAGGCTAACCAACAAGACAACCCGCACAACTGATAAAGCAAGGGAACTGTTGCTGGTAGGAGCGACAGGAAAGGGGTCTAGGGATAGGGCGCTGGAAAATTTTAAAACTGGCACCGGAGAAGTGCCCAAAGATCCTCGACGTAGAAAACTTGAAGTCCTTTCAGGCGGGGGTTTTTATGAGGGGGAATACCCACAACCCGCATCTTCTGGAAAAAGAATGTCTCGCGCACAGGCGGCTATAAGCCCTCTAGAAGCCCTGCGTGAACCAGAGCTTTCCGTTGAGCCAGCGCAAAATAGCTCTCCTAAAAAGCAGACCTCTAGACAGAAAAACAAGAAAACTGGGAGCGAGAACTCTATTGCGAGATCGGTTGAAGCGCGTTTGAGGGGCGAAGATCTTTACGTTGCTGGCAGTGAGGACTTGGCTTCCGATGACCCTGTTAGTTATTCGACGCACAAAATAAGCGTGTCAGAAAACGGTGTCGGAAATCGAGGATCTCTTGTTCTTTCGGGTAGCAATAAGGAAAGGCTCTTGGGTAATCTGATGAAGCTTGAGGGCTCAAAACGAGAGTCAACGAATGTCGCTGATGACAAGCGCACAGAAGAGCAAAAGAAGCTTGATGAGTTAGAGCGAATTCGCAGATCTGAATACCGCAAAGCCACGTTTCCCTCTGCTATTAGCGCAAGTTCAAAGTACACAGGCCCAGGCCAGATGAGCCAAGGAGATGCAAAGCGATTGCAATATGCGATGGGGGAATTTGCTTCTGATCTTGTCCCCGGGGGCAGGGCCGTCAAGGGCGCTCCTGATATTGTAAAGGCCGCAATGGTACCTACGCCTATGAATGCCGCAATAGCGGCATCTCACCTTGTGCCGACTGTTGCGGGTCGCGGCCTCACGAAATTCCTAAAAGGAGTCAAGTCTACTGATGATGTGCTGACTGCGGTGGAAGATCCAGATGCGGGGGGGATTGCTATTGCGTCTGGGGTTTTGGGCGGCAAATCACCCTCTCTTAGTCGCCTGAAGTCTGGGACAAAGACCATGAGAAGGGACGAAGATCCAATGGAACAACCCTTTATTCAGTCTCGCTCACTTTCGCGATTTTTGGGCGCACAAGAAGCTGTTGCTGGTCAGGTGCGCTAAGGGGCATTCAGTGGCTAGACACGAAAGTCAAATTCCTAAAATAGAATCTGATCCGACAATAACGGATACGATTTGTCAGTATATATCGGACGGCAATTATGTGCAAACAGCCTGTAGGGCCGCTGGCATATCGCAATCAACGCTCAACAAATACATACGCCTTGCCGAACGCGCATCGCTTGCTGGCGAGGAAAATGTCTACACAGAGTTTCGCGAGAGACTTGAGGATGCGTATGCGGCGGCAGAGGTAACAATTCTTAACGAGATACGCAATGCCCACAGAAACGGAACGTCTTGGCAGAATCTGGGGTGGTTGCTGGAGCGTACGCGCAACGGAAGGTTTGGACAGAAACAGGTCATAGAGCAGAATGTTACTGTGTCTGGTCCTCCGGTGCTGGATGATGCGCCCAAAAACCATGACCAGTGGCTGGAACGTATGAAGAAGCGTAACTTGGAATTATCTTCCGAAGATCAGAACAATGGCTAATTCTCCAGACAAAACCTACAAAAGAAAACGAGACAAACAGCCACCTAAAACAAAAAAGTATTTTAGGTCCACAAAGAGTGGTGCAGGGATGACTAGGGCTGGTGTGGCTAAATATCGGCGCGACAATCCCGGCTCTAAGCTAAAGACTGCTGTGACCGGAAAAGTAAAGGCTGGATCTAAAGATGCTGGTCGCAGAAAGTCTTTCTGTGCTAGAAGTGCAGGGCAAATGAAAAAGTTCCCTAAAGCGGCAAAAGACCCAAACTCTAGGCTAAGACAAGCTAGGCGCAGATGGAAATGCAGATAACTGTTTTAAGAGATGATTACTAGCGAACTGGACCCTCAGGCCGAATCAGAGCAATCAGAAGAGCAGAAAAATCCGTGGCTACCACAGCCCGGATTTCAAATGGACGCACTAGAAGCTAGGCACTTCTGCGACGAGCTTTTTGGTGGTGGTAATCGTGGGGGCGGGAAAACTGATTGGCTTCTTGCTGATTTTGCGGCAGACATTAAAAGATATGGGAAGGACTGGAAGGGAGTTCTTTTCAGGAAGACTTTTAGCCAGTTCAGGGAGATTATTGATAAGTCTAAAGAACTTTATCACATCTGGTTTCCCGGATCTGTATTTAAAGAGGGGACGCTTGAGTGGCACTTTCCGAACGGAGCCAAGCTACTTTTCTTCCACATGGCAGAGGACTCCGATGCAGATAAGCATCTTGGAATACAGTACACATGGATAGGGTGGGACGAGCTACCGCATTGGCCTACCCAGCGCCCATACAACAAGCTGAAGGCGTGTCTCCGATCCCCCGTGAAAGGTATCCCGAAAAGGATAAGGTCTACAGGAAATCCCGGGGGGCCAGGTCTGGGATGGATAAAGAGGTACTTCTTTATTCCAAACGACCCAACCGATATCGGGGGAGAGTTGTTTACAGATCCAGAAACGGAGATGTCGCGAATGTTTCTGAGGTCTTCTGTGCGGGAGAACAGGGCACTTCTTGATGCCGACCCGGGGTACCTAGGGCGATTAAAATCAGCCACAGAGGGCAACCCACAGCTTCAGGAAGCGTGGCTCACTGGAAACTTCAACGTCTTCTTTGGCAAGTTTTTTACGATGTTTGATCCGGTGATACACTCTGCTGATCCTAATGAGGTGTTACCAGACGGGAAGGTACCATACAATTGGAGAATATATGGATCTTTAGATTACGGCGAAGCGGCTCCTACTTCTTTTGGTCTTTGGGCTGTAGATACTGAGGGCGTTGCGTATCGGTTGGCAGAATTTTACCAAGGTGGCTTATGGGTTTCGGAGTACGCTGGTCGCATACGAGAGCTGATAGTAAGTTGCCCGTACACTGGTGGGAGGTTTCCAGAGAGGGTGTTTGCGGACACGTCGATTTTCTACACCAGAGCGGCGGCAAATTACGGGCAGATGAATCGGATGATTTCAGATGTATTCAAGAAGGAAGCGGGAATACAAGTAGTCCCTTCTGTCAAGAACAGGCTGGCGGGGTGGAGATATCTGAAAGAGGCCCTTTCGTGGAAGAAAGCATCGGATGGTACACTGACGAAGAAGCCACGTTTATACTACTTCCCTGAATGCCAAGACTTTGAGCGGTCTATGGAAAACGCCGTTCATGCCGGGGACGAAGATAACCCCAGAGAGGACATGAACACAAAGGGTGAAGATCACGCCTGTGATGATACGCGGTATTTCGTGATGGGGGCACTGTCGGGCAAAGATCCTGACAAGGAAGAGGGGCCGTCACACCCAACTCCAAACTGGTACAAAAAGATCAAGAAAAGAAGCAACAACAGGGAATCGTTTATGGTTCCTGACTCACCCGTTGATCTGGACGAAGCGATCATGCAAGATCTCATTGAAGACGGTGTTAGCGAGGCACTCTCATAATGGCACAAGAACATTATCCCACTGATGATTCGGGAAAGATTTCCTTTTGGCAATCTGAGCTAAAGAAAGCGGTAAATTTTATAGAGCCATACATGAAGGCTGGAAGGCGCATGGTTCGTCTGTATAACAACATGGCTACTACTGAGCGTGAGGATAACCTAGAATGGAACTCTCACAACGACACTGAAAACAATATGCGCGTTAAGGCGTCCTTGGTTTTTGCGTGGGTAGATCAAAGCGTAGCTAATATGCTGGAGAGAAACCCGCAGTTTAATGTCAGCCCGGGTAACTCTATTGCGACAGAAGGAGCCAATGTTGTAGAGAAGGCAATTAATTACTGGTACGAGGAATCGGGGCAGTTTCAACAAGATAGGCATCTTGCCCTAGACGCGCATCTGCTACCCTATGCAGTTAAGAAGGTGGGCTGGTCTGCCGTTCTTGAAAGTCAGGCCGAAGTCTATTATGGGGATGTTTCTGAAATTGTCGAAGATGACTCAGAGGTAGAAAACCAAATTATCTTTGAGGGTTCTGTTACAAAACCAACCGTAAACCAGAACCATGATGAGCATATACAAGCTCATACTGAGATGAAAGATACTGTGGGTTTGCCACAGGAAATAGTTGAGGTTTTAGAAAATCATATATCACACCACAAAGAACTTAAAAACCTAGACCAACCTGTTGTAGATACTACAGTTAAGTGGGAATCTCCTTTCGGGACAAGGTGGCAAGCTGATGACTTCCTTATGGACCCTTACGCAACTGAGGGACTCACAGATGCCCGATGGGTAGCTTTCCGTATTCGACAACCTCTTCACTGGTGGAAGAATAACCCTAACTACGAGAACACGGAAGACCTTAAGCCCAATGCCAGACTGTCTATTGACGGGCAGGGCCAAAAGGGTTTTAACTTTAAAACGCTAGAGGGCAGGGATCAGGGCGAAACCTTTGAGGATTATGCAATGGTTGAGGGTTGGGAGATATGGGCAAGGGATTTCCCCGTGTCTCACAACCAGACCAGAAACGTTCTGGTTACTATTGCTGAAGGGCACGATAAGCTACTGCAACATGACGAAGAGTGGCCCTATGAAAACATAGAAGATTATCCAGCTACTCTTCTAAAGTTCACAACTAATACCAAGACTTGGATTAATAAGCCCATTCTGACACTTGCTGGAGCAGATAACATCCAGACTCTCATGAATGAGTTCTTGGATTCAATGCTGTATACGCTAAGAAAGAGCAAGAATATCTTTATCTATGATCAGAACACTTTTGATAAAGATGAGATACAGGCTGTGCTGGATGCTCCTGACGGGTCAGTCTTTGGAGTAGATAATCTAAATCAATTCAGCGGCGGCAATATGCCTATCCTTGCTCTGCCCTTTCAGCAAGTTCCAAATGATAAAGATCAGTTTTTGAATATGATTCAGAACTTTCTGGATCGAACGGCAGGTACTCCGCAACCATCGCGTAACATCACTGCTGAAACAGCTACTGAGTCTCAGATTATAGAAAAGAGAAACAATGCCCGTGAAGCGGCCAGAGCCAACCTCTTTCAGGGGATGCAAGTAGAAACGGCTAGAAAGTTCTGGCAACTACACCAGCAGTTCAAGCCAGACCGCCAATTCCTTATTGACCCGCGAACGAACAACTGGATTGCGGTAAGTGAAGAAATTGCCAAGGGAGAATACAACTTCCGAATTGACGTTGCGCCGAAACAGGCTTCTATGGCTGTTGAGAGAAAGAATCTTCTCGACCTGTTCAACCTCTTGGTAGGCACGGTTCCAGCCTTTCTCAACCTACAGCTACCGCCTCCGAACATCGCCAAGGCGCTTGAGCTTCTTTTGCGTAGGGGGTATGATATTCAAGATCCTGAAACTCTCGTCCCTGCTTCTCAGTCTGAGGTTCAAGAGGTGTTGCAGTCACTGGCTGATGATCCCGTTGCCCTACAGAAAACACTTCAGGCATTTTCCTCACTGAGTGGTGGTGGAGACTTTGGTCCAGAAGGAGCGTCCCCGGGGCCAGCTAACCCACAGCAATTTGCACAGGGTGCCAATGCTCCAGCAAGACAAACCTCTGAGGCTGAGAGATTGACGTAAAACCTGAAAAAACAATAATGACTGTATAATTGTATTAAAAGAATGCTTTGTCTATGCTAGAACCAACGGTAGATATACGCGCTATGCGTAGCCTGTCAGCTTCTACGCGGGAAAAAGATCCTAAGAAGAAGCGGAAGAAGAAAAACAATCCGGTAGATGCGGTGTTTTCAGATATTTGCGTAGATAAAAGGAAGTAAACTGGGATGCCTTCATATGATTATAAGTGCGTAGCTTGCAGTAATACTGAAACACATTTTACTGAGTATGACAACCGCAAACATGTGCGGCTCTGTTCTCTGTGTGGAAACTCACTGGAATACCAATTCCCCCTCAGGGCGATCAGGGGCTTTCAGCCTTTTGAGCCTTACTACGATGAGGGGCTTGGCGTAGATATTTCGGGGAGACGGGAACGAAGGCAGGTAATGAATGCCTTGGGTGTTCAAGAAGCTGGAGATGCAGTAGGAGGTTCTCGTAATCACAATGATTATGGGGGAGGTGTTAGGGATCTTGCTGGAATCAGTCTTTCCAGTGAGCAGTACAAACAAGAAACCGCAAGAAAAGCAAGAGACAATAAAACTGTTGCTACCGTAAGCAGGGATGGTAGCGAAACTATACATCGGGTCGGTGATCTTTCAACGGACCATCGAAAATCTGTAGCACAAGGATCTAAAATCGGGAAGGAAAAATAAAATGAATTCAATTTCATTGCAAGTCCCTGAGGGCATCCGCGAAACTGCCATTGAGCAAGTCGTTGGGTCCGGGGAAACTGCTGATGAAGGGGAAGCACAGGTAGTTGAGAGTGAAGGTGGTGCGGGTTGGGCAACGGAAGGTCCACAAGAGGAAACCGCCAGACGCCCCGGCATTGATCAAGTTCTCAGAGATGTGGCAGAAAATCTAGGCGATCAACATGCAGATGTTATCAAGGGACTTCAGAGGGATTTTACCCATCATGGAGAAGTTGAGTCTCTTAAAAGGCAGTTGCGTGGTGCGATAGACGAAGTTGATTCTCTTAAGGACGAGATTTACGAAAGTCCCGAAGATGGTCCAGATCCTCTTGCGGAGGTACCGGACGAACAGCTTCAGCTTTTAGAGCTTGCCCTTGAAAGAGGGGGGTATGTCAAGAAGGATGATCTAGACGATCATGCGCGTAATAATTTGGTTGATGAATCAAATGAATACGGCGTTGAAATGTTTGGGGATTCTTTCGGGACAATGGACGAGCACAATGGAGAGTTTGTTCTTAACGAAGAAGCAAAAGAACAGATGGCTCCTGTCTATAATCGCATCAAAAATCATGATGCGTTGACGTTTGAAGATCTTTATAAGATCGCAAACTTCGACTCACTGATTGAAGCGGCCTTTACACAGGGTGCAGAGGAAAGCGTTCAAAAGCTTCGCTCTCAAAATAACGAGCGCGTTAATCAGGTGATACGCGGAAACGTACCAAGGCGAAATGCTGGAGGAGTTACCGCAAATAATATTTACAACCCTGATGACCTCAAAGGAAAATCAATTTCCCAGAAACTAAATTCAGTTATGGATAATGCCCGAAGAGCCTTAGAAACATCTTAAATTTTTGGTGAGGTGAAATATGGCACTTTCAGTTGATGCCTCTACTTCTGACAGCAGAACTATTCAGTCACTTCTGGCGTCTACGCTGGAAAATACGCTTCAAAGCGGCGTTGTTCAAGATGCTATTTTTGACGCAACGCCCCTTACGCGCCGACTGCGTGATGCTGGTCAGTTGAGAGTTGTTTCTGGCGGTGAGCGTCTTCGCATTGCTATTGATGCGGCAAAGAATAGCACGGCAAAGTCGTTTAGCGATCTAGACGCATTGGATGTTACGCGCCAGCAGACACAGACTTCGGCGTTCTATGCTTGGAAAGAGTATAGCGCATCTGTTGTTATCTCTGGGCGCGAAAAGAATATCAACAAGGATTCGCAGAGCAAGCTCTTTGATCTTCTTCAGGGACGCTTGAACAATGCTGTTAAGTCTCTTGTTGACCAGATTACTACGGGTATTTATTCGGATGGTACGGGTAACGGCTCTAAAGACATTACGGGACTAGAAGCTATAATCGAAACGTCCCCGGGCACAACGGCATACGCCGCTGTTCCTACAGGCAATACGGCATGGCAAAATAAAGTTGCTACGAGTGTTGGTGCGGCGGCTGTAAATCTGCTTCCCAACCTTCGCTCAGTGTCGAATCAGGCTTCGCAGGGTTCAGAGGGCGCGGATTCAAGCCCCAACCTGTATGTAACCACCCGCACTATTCACGAAGCTTATGAGGCATCGCTTCAGCCACAGGCGCGTTATCAGATGATGGATATGTCAGCCGATGGTGGAATTGGTGCGCTGACGTTCCGTGGTGTTCCGTTTATTTGGTCTGACTACTGTACCTCCGGTACGGTTTATGTCCTTAACCTGAATCACCTGTATCTGTACGTTCACGAAGATGCTAACTTTGCTCCTTCTGGTGCTGGGTTGCAGAAGCCGATTAACCAGAACTCTGGCGTTGACCAGATGTTCTTTATGGGTAATCTGCTTTGTGATAACCGCCGTAAGCAGGGTAAGCTGGCTGGCGTAACCTGATAGGAGGTTAATATGGCGGCTGGTGATATTACATATGATACAAAATCTTTGCACTCTGCTGGTGATCACTTTGTCTTGACGGGTCAAATCGAAGCTGATACGACTGCGCGAGTCTTTGCACTGGCAGGTACTGGTCGATATCTTCTTTATTGTCACTTGGAATGTACTACGGATGATGCAACAAATGATCCAAGGGTGACAATAAACACAACAGAGGATTTCTCTACTGCACAGAATGGTTCAATTGGTGTGCAGACAGAGGCCGCTGATACCTATCGGTTTACGGCAGGGATTATCTAGGTGGTGTAGCACGAAACTTTTCAATTTAGCAGGAGGTTTAAATGGCTTTTCATATTACTGAAACCTTTCCATACAGTCAAGCCATTGCTGATATCTCTACTAGCGTAGAAGTTCCTTTGGGAACAGTCGTTCGTGCCGTAGATCCAACTTACAATGCTGGTGAATTTATTTACCTCACAGGTGTTGCTTCTACGGTTGTGGGATCAATAGTGATCTATAGTCCCGATGACTTTACTACTGCACTTGCGTCAGCGAACGGTGTTGGCCCAGTTGCCGTGGCAATGTCTATCAATGTCGCTAGTCGGTATGGCTGGTATCAGATTCAGGGCAAGGCTGTTGGGAAAGTATTGTCGGGGTTTGCAGATAACGGTGATTGTTATCTGACATCCACGGCTGGCAGTATTGATGATGCAAATGTTGCTGGTGATTTTGTTAGCAACATGCTCGGTGCTAGTGATATCGGTACGCCGTCAGCGGGTCTTGCGGAGCTAGAAGTTTGGCGTCCGTTCGTCCGTGATGGTAAGGATGACTAGGCAGTAGAATTTGGATCGATCCTATGTGCAGGGTGGGTTTCCCGGTTCCCCACCCTGCACTCTAAAACCCAATAAGGTGTTCTGGTGTAGTACGTGCTAAATTATCACGGACACTCTGGGGCACCATTATTCGTTTTAGGACCAAGGTAAAATGGCATATGCAAATGTTAGTGTGGGCACTTCTGCAACGCAGATTGTAGCCAAGTCTGTATCAAGCCCACCCCGAATAGGACTGCTTATAAAAAACAACAGTTCTGTTGTGGTTTACCTTGGAGAGGATTCATCTGTAACCACAAGCAATGGCTATCCTTTGCAACCCGGGGATCAGTTTATTCTGGACTTCGACGGTTCAATCGCCCCGTTCTTTTATCGTGATGCAGTGTATGGCAGGGTGGCGAGTGGGACTGCCGATGTACGATATTGGCAGATGGTACAGACGCGATGATTAAGGTTGTTAGCGACAAGGGAGTTTCAGAGCTTGAAATAGAAAGAAGCTCCAGAGATAACGGCCTAGCTTTTTCTTGGTCTAGCATTCCTTATTCTTCGTCAGCTAATGACACAATCTTGATTGTCAAGAATACAAGCTCGACGCAAAAACTGTATATAACTGATGTTAATATCAATGTTGGCGCAACCGCATCTAGGCTGGATGTGCATCTTGTAACATCGGATTACTCTTCTGCTGGAACAGCAGTAACGGGCGTTAATTTAAATACAGGGTCTAGCAACTCTGCCAGTGCCGAAGCTTACGCTGATGAAACAGGAAACACAAAAGGTGCCATTTTGAAGTATGTGTATTGCGCGGTAGACACACACACCCCCCTAGATTTAAGGGGTGTCATTTTAATCGAAGACGATGCTCTTGGGGTTGATATTATAGAGAACTCTATAAGTGAAGTGTCGGTTACTATTACTGGATACTATAGGTAGGTAAACATGGCTATAGATGCAACCATTTGGAGTGAGACAGCCGTTGGCACCGACTCAGGAGCTACTGCAACACATGCGGCACAGGCTGTAACTGATTCTGCGCCAAACGATTCTGTTACTGTAAATCGCACACATATAGTAACAGGTATCTCTGGGCACGTTGATGCTGACTCAATTGTAACCATTGAGAGTCCCGCATCGACTGTTCTTTGGCAATCCAAGATTGATATATCAGTAGAAGGACTTTCTTTTAACTTCCCTAACCTGACTGTTGTCGGTGGTCAGGGAGAAGCCATCCTTGGAAAGATCGCCTCGTCCAGTGCGGACTGTCAGGTGAACTTGCAAGGAATAACACGCTAAACCGGAGAAATGCTATGCCCGTAATAATCGGTAGTGATCAGCCTTCTGTTCAGAAGGAAGGACGTACTAGGGATCGGTATGAAATACTGGCTCTGTCTGATTCCCAGAAGAAGGAGTCTATTTACCGCAAGCTGGAGTCTTCAAACCCAGAGATCTGTGACACAAGTCACGATCCGAATTATCCTTGGGTTGAGCAGTTTACGGATCTCCCGCAAGTGTTGAAACGTCTGGGTATCAAGCCCCGCATTGAGGTTGGAAGCGAGATGAACTCTCGCCCCATTTCTGATGATGATGGCTACATCCTCACATTTCACGGTAAGTTTGAGAGGGAGTGCGCCTTTGTTGACAAGCGTATCCTTAGGACAGAAGAAGCTGACGAGATGATTGAGTTAGGCCAGATCGATGATTATGATCGATATAATCTGTGGGTATTTCGTCTTCATGAAGTAATTAAAACAAACGGACCAGAGCTTACAAGGCAGAAGCAAGAACTGGAAGAAGTTCAAAAACAAAGGTCCGAAGATCGTCTTCTGGGTACAATCGAAAAGGCGTTTGCTGGTATCGCTGGAAAGTTTAGCGGGAAATCTGAAGATCTTCCCGATGGAGCCGCTGGCTTGGTTCAGATGCTTTCCCAGATGGACGAAGAAGAACGGGCTGACCTCTTTGCACAGGCTGAAATCGAATCAGATATTATTAAAGATGTTACGGTTGGATCGGGAGAAAGCGATAAGTAATGCCGTCTTTTGGTGAGCTTAAAAGCCAGTTGCTTGATATTGGGGCGCAAGATTTAGGTGGCGATGCCGAAGACATGGCTGGCGTTGCTATCAATAATGTATATCGTCGCGTTCTGTCTCTTTTGGATGAAGAGCTTTCCAGAAGGGAGTTTACTTTAAATACCACTGCTGGCAGTGCATCTTCTGTAACTGGTTCTAATTCTGAGAACTTTACTATCGCTGAAGATTCTAGTGACGTACTGAAGATATCCGTGAATGACGGGCCATCTCAGACGGTTACTTTGACTGCTGGAAGCCGCACGGCGGCACAGATTGCAACAGACATTAACAACTCCACCGTTGACCTCACCGCTTCTGACAGTTCAGGTAATGTCAAACTTGAAACTGGTGAGAAGTCTTTTGAGGCAAAAATTGAAATAGAGTCTGTCAGTAATAATGCATATACCGTGCTTGGGTTTTCGGCGGGATCAACGCGTGGAAGTGGGGGGTCGAAATACGGACTGCCTCTTTATGCGAGAACCGATCTTAACATAGACGATCCCAATAATGACAGATCCCTTGTTGAAATAACTTCTCGCGAATTCGACAAATCTTTTCCGGGCAGTACTGCTACCGGAGATCCTTTTAACTATTACAACCTTGGCAAGTTTGGTGTTCAGTATCAGCCTACTACAGACAGTACGATTACAGTCGCATCTAGTTCTACGAGCGACTCAGCTAACTTTTTCGTTACCGTAACTGGTTTTGATGGCAGTGATGTTTTTGTCAGGGAAAAGCTAACAGTTAATGGGACATCTGACGTAACAGGCTCGGTGTCTTTTTCTCGCATTGAAAGAGTTGTCAAGACAGCAAATACCGGATACACGTTCAGTGGAAACATCACTGTAAAAGATTCCAGCAGTGCGACTCTTTCAGTAATTCCCCTTTGGGTAGATTCTCCTGAATATGTTTGGATAGAATTTTATCCGACTCCAGACGTAGCGCGAAGGTATGTGTTACGCGCATCTGCTTGGAAGCCCGATCTTGTGAAGGACGAAGATTGGCCTGATATAGATGACTACTTCCACAACCTGATTCTGTATGGTGCTGGAGTTGAGGTGTTGCCCTCCTTCGGGAAGGACGATACTGCGATGCTATTTAAGCAGATGTATACGGAGAGGATTAGTGAATATAGGTCTGGGGTAAAACGAGACTCTAACCTTACGCAAACATTTGCGGATGTTCAGATGGGTAGGATGTTGCCAAGGACTCCATACATTCCCGGGGTCCATCTTGGAGTGGCAAAGGCTCAGTAATGGCTACAGAATTTGATCCCAAAAAGAAGTGGACTAAGAGTCAGGTCTTCCCAATAAAGGGAACGTCTAACTATCGGTACCCTGATGAAAGGCTCAGTCCTGACAGAACAGAGTTACTGTCAAATATAAACCTTACTGAGCGCGGGTCTGCCAGAGTAAGGTTTGGATCTGCAAAATACAATTCTGCTCAGATTACTGAAGGTGGTGGTGCAAAGTCGGTTAATGGATTGATTCAGCAAGGATTTAAGGGGGGTACTACTCTTCAAATAGAGACTGCTGGAACAAAGATATACACCGACAATGGGTCTACCAGAGCGGATGTTACGGGATCAGTCAGCATCACAGATGGTGCAGACAAGAGAAATAGATTTGCCTTTATAAAAGATAAGGTTGTTGCTACAAATGGAACAAATCCTACATGGACTAAAGCCGCTTCTGGTGATGCCGCCGCCTTAGGTGGCACGTTGTGGACTACGTGTGAGGATGTTGTAGTTCACCAGAACTTGTTGTTTGTTCTGAACACTACAGAAAGTGGCACTGCTTATCCGACTCGTATTCGCTGGTGTGATGTAGATGTAACAACTTTTGAGATTGATATAACTACTTGGCCAGCGGGTAACAGGTATGCAGTATTTGAAGACGGTGCTCCTATTGTTGGCGGGGTAGATGCTTTTGGTCGATTAATAGTTATCAAGAAGGATGGAATATATCCCATATCAGTTGGTGTTCAACAGGGATTTATTGAAGCATACGCAGACAACCCCCTGAGGGGTGGGTTTACTCCAGTAGCAAAGAACAGCATTATTTATCACCCATCTTTTGGGATTTTCTTGATTGCCATTGATGGTGCATATGTAGTTAGGCCAGATCTGAGTTTTGAACTGGTTACCCGTGATGTTCAGTTTGATTGGAATACCTTAAACCCTTCTCGCCTACAGTATGCTCATAGTTGGATTCGGGAGAATGACCATCAAATTAGGACGCTGGTGTCTAGTGCCGCAAACTCGACAGGGCACGATAAGATTTTAGTGTACGACTATGAAACAGGGGATGTTTGGTTTGACACGCCTACGGATACCCAGAATTATGCTGTTTCTTTCAGGGTGTCCGATAAGGAATTTGACTTTATGGGAACGTATGATGGCTACGTTCTAAAGTCTAACGACATTGCTGAAATACAGGACAATGGAACTGATATCAACTGGACGATACGCAGTATCCCCAATGACCTTGGGACTCCCGGGGTGGATAAGGAAATCGGAAATATTGTCACTTATTACATAGACAAATCTACTGCTACCACGGTTTCTTTAAATGTTATAAGAAACGAAAAACGACTGCCTACGAGAACTGGCAGTCTTGATGTTGGAGCATCGCTTTTTTACAATACTGGGACGGGATATAATACTGGAATAATCTATGGCGGTAATATTTCTCAGAATAAATCTTTCTTCGTCAATCGTTTTGCTGAAACCATCCAACCTGAGTGGACCGGGACCAGAGATTTTGAACCTACTGGATATCAGGTAGAATATAGGGAAGTTGAATAATGGCTACTTTTTCCGCTCAGGGAACATTACCCGCGTCAGGTGCAGAGATTGTTGCAGAACCTCTGGCAGATACGTTTACGCATATTATAAATACGCTTAACGGGAATAACCTAGACGAAAACAACGTAGACTATACGTCTACGGACGGTATCGCCACTCTGCAAAACGCACAGACGTTTAGCGCGGCAAAGACATTTTCTGCTGATGTGACGCTTAGTGGTGGAGATGGGGCCTTGACGTTTGGTGCCGCAGGGTCAGTTAAGATACCTGACAATGAGGCTACAAGTCTGGTCATCGAAGAAGCAGATAATGCATACCTGACTTTTGTGACTACCGATTCAGGCGAGAAGATAGTATCCAGCAAGCCCGTAGAGGTTGGGGTAGATGGTACTGGACATGACGTAAAATTGTTTGGTGATACATCTGGTCAGTATATGTTGTGGGATCAATCTGCTGATGAGTTGGTGCTTGCTGGAGATACTAAACTCAGTTTCCATGATGCGGCTGGCGGGGAAAATATTATAGCCAGTTCAGATGGGCACTTGGAAGTGAACGCTGGAACTACGCTCGACATTACTGCTCCTACCGTAGACCTCAATTCAGCTACCGAATTCAACATAGATACTGCGGCGTATGATCTAAATGCGTCAGGTGCAGTTACGATTGACAGTGCTGGAGTCTCTATAGATTCTTCGTCTGCATCAAACCTTACAACGTCTAGCGGTGCTTTGACCCTAACGTCAGCGGCGGCGGCAACATGGAGCACGGCGGCTGGAGCACTTACTCTGACTTCGGCGGCGGCGGCAACATGGTCTACCTCCGCAGGGGCATTGACTGTAAATGGCGCGGGTGGTGTCAATATTCAGGAGGGTGGCGCGGATATCGTTACAATTAGCGATGCCCGTGCTCTCGCAACAGCTAATACAGCATCGATCAACCTTGATGCCAGCGGTGTAGTAGCCATTGAGTCTTCGGGTGGGACAATTTCGGTTGGCGATGACAATGTTGACCAGACCATTAACCTTGCGACAAAGGGAACTCGTACCCTGAACGTGGGGATTAACGATGGTACCGATGTAACAACTCTTGCCGTTAAGGGCAATACAACGAACACGGGAACGATCACGGTTGGTGAGGATGATACCGGATATGATGTAAAGCTCTTTGGTGCAACTGCTGGTAAGTACTTGCTGTGGGACGAAGATGCGGATGCACTTTTGATCAGCGGCGATATTGATATGGTTGCCCACAATAACCGTATAGACTTGGATGCCGACAACGACACAAGCATCAGGGCTAGTGCGGACGATACGATTTCAATAGAAGTGGCGGGTGCCGATGACTTCACGATAACAGCAAACTCGTTCAACGTATTGACAGGATCGATTATTGACCTTGCTGATAACGCTACGGTTACATTCGGTGATGGTGATGACGCAACCATAAAGTGGGATGCGAGTAACCTTGAGGTATCTGCTGGCACTGCCGCTGTAAATGTTGTTGCAGGTGACTTGACTCTTTACGACGATAATAATGCGGCTGATGTATCCCTGACTATGGGAACAGGCTCGGCTGAAAGCTTTTCAATTATAGTAGACAATGGTGGTAGCAACAAGACAGCCGAAGAAATTAAACTTACGTCGAAGACCGCTAGTGGAACGACAGATCATGGTAAAATCGGGTTTTATGTCGATGAGGTAAAGATCGGCACGTTTGATGATGGCGGTCTGGACCTAGAGTCTGGAATGGTGTTCTCGGTAAATGGCACGACGATTGCAGAAGCTACTGTCGGAAGTATTGCCAATGGAGCCGATAACCGAATCGCCACGTTTTCAGACTCTGACAGCCTGAACGGTGAAGCGAACCTGACGTTTAATGGTTCTGCGCTTCAGGTGACTGGAACGGTGACAGTTGGCGTCGATGACACTGGTCACGATGTAAAATTCTTCGGCGCGACCAGTGGCAAGTATATGCTGTGGGACGAAGATGCAGATTCGCTTTTGGTTAGCGGCGACATCGACATGGTGGCGAACGGCAACAAGATAGACTTGGACGCGGACAACGATACAAGCATTCGCGCGTCGGCAGATGATACGATCACTATTGAGGTTGCCGGTGCCGATGATTTTTCGATCACAGCCAACAGCCTGAATGTGCTGAGTGGGTCTGTCATAGACCTTGCCGACAATGCTCCTGTACAATTCGGTGACGCAGACGATGCTTCAATTAAGTTCGATACTGCCAATCTCGTCTACAACACTGCTGGTTATCACTCGTTTACGGGTGGAGATGTTCACGTAGGGAACGGTCAGGGCTTGGTAATTGGGCACACGGCACAGATAAGCCCTATAGGAATAACGTCAGAATTTCAAGTTTTGGGAACGAGCGAAACTGATGGGTCAGCGGCCATCTGCAACTTTGCAGATAACAATAATGGTGCAGTGCTGACGTTAGGCAAAGCCCGTGGTGGGGCAATCGGGACATACACTGTTGTCGCAGATGCCGATAAATGCGGTACAATAAACTTTGGTGCCGCAGACGGTACCGACTTAAACAACCGTGTCGCTAGTATCGTAGGCTTAGTAGATGGTACCCCTGGCGGGAATGACACGCCGGGACGCCTTACGTTCAACACAACATCAGATGGGTCAGGCTCCCCCTCGGAGCGGATGCGTATTAACAATAATGGAAATGTTTTTATTGGCGATACCGCAAACTCTGAGCAGACTCGGGGCCTCACAATCCACATGGATGGCAATGACGACAACATCCTTGATTTGAAAGCCGCAGAGGTAGCCCACGGTCGAACGTCACACGGTGAAACGGATACGTTTTTCAGTCTGGCTAAATATGACGCCAACAAAGGCGGGTGTTTACAGTACGTCCTGATGGACAATGAAGCCCAAACCCCGTGCTACGAAATACGCACCACAGGAGGGCAGGCCACGACAAACAAAACGGAAGCTAACTGTTTTGGCCTTATGCAGTTCCGAATCGCTCAACACGATGGCTCAAACGCCGCAAATGGGATGACGGCGGACGGAGTTGCGTTTGCTATTCGGTGTACTAACAATGGCGGTGATGATCGCGCCATATTCGCCGTGGATGAAGACGGGGACGTGTTCGCTGGTAATGGCACCGCCATGACCGACATGAGCGATGACAAAAATGACCCCGCACTGTTGCGCGGATTCGATCACGCCGTTGACGAGTTGGGTCTAGCAAAAGGTATGATCAAAAACAGGTGGGACGATTTCGTGAAAACGCGAGACCAAGACCTTGTTGAACTGGGAGTGCTTGGCGATACGGTCGAGAATGGCGGTTTGTACTGCGTAACCCAACATACACGATTAATGAACTCGGCGATCTGGCAGGTGTATTCGATGCTGTTAGATGTGATCGACTCGCTACCGACAGAGACGCAGAACAAGATTCGTCAGGTTGTACCTAATCAGCTTTTACTGGAGGTGGCGTAATGGCAATCCAAAGTGCGGTTAAACTGGACGGTGACGCGCCTCTGGCAAATGCGTATGTGCGTGTCCACGATATCATGATGAAGAAGGACAGAAGCTCATCGGCAACGAACAAGCATTTCATGACCTATGGAGTCAGCGTCTATGTAAATGCGTCAGCGGCAAATGCTGACCCTGACTCGCAAAGCCCACTGTTTGTGCGGCGACTAGATAGATTCAAAATCACAGAGGTAGATCCTGCCGCAAATCTGAGCGCACTAGCATATACGAATTTGAAAACCAAGATCGTTGCATTGGAGTGGGAAGCGAACACAGGAGCGATAGAAGATGTTTAATTATTTTTTAACTGGGGGATACGATGACTAAAGAAGAGATTACTGGGAAAATTGATACTATTCAGACAGCATTGAATCAATTGAGTCAGCAACTGTTACAGGCAAATCCACAGGCACAGAATCTAATCGGTCAGCTACAGGCGTATAATCAGATGCTGGCAGAGGAAGAGAAGCCTGTTGTCAAGAAGAACACTAAGCCTGATCTAAAAGAGCTTTAATATTCCACGGAGACTTAATATGCCTGTTGTAGATGGAAAACATTATCCCTATACAAAAGAGGGAAAGAAGAGGGCCGAAGAGGCCAAGAAGAAGAAGAAGAAGAAAAAGAAAAAGTCGGGCGGCAGTTCGGTAGATAAAGCTTTTTCAAACAAGTACTAACTGGGAGATAGGTATGGCCTTGGAAAACGCGATAGAAACTATTATTCAGTTCACGTTGATTTCTTCGGTGGTCAGTTTTGCGATAGAGAATGTTAAAGGCGCATTGGAGAACGATGGCTGGTATGACGAGATGATGCTTGCCATCGGTGTCGCTATTTGCATGGCATTTGATGTAACCCTGATTGAGAATATTTCAGGAAACCTTTCGACACTTTCTGTTGGTCCGTGGATTGACTATGTAGTAGGTGGATCGGCAATGGCGGGTGGTGGGGCAAAGTTGCTTAAGCGTATTAACAAGGACGTTTCAGAGGTCAAGAAAGCGGCTTCGTAATGATTGGTGCTCTTGCCCCTCTAGTGGGGGGCATAGTAAATAAATTTGTCGATAAGATACCAGATGGCAACGAACGTGCTAGAGCAAAGGAACAGCTTGAAAAGGAGCTTGTTGATGCCGCCAATCAGGTTATGCTTGCACAGACACGCATTAACGAACAAGAAGCAAAGCATCAGAGTATTTGGGTAAGTGGTTGGCGACCAGCGGTGGGGTGGCTGTGTGTCTGCGGGATAGGTTGGGCAATGGTAGTTCAGCCCATTGTGCAGTGGGTAATAATTCTCTGGGGAGATGGAACTGAACTCCCAAGTATCGATACCAGTTATTTGACAGAATTGCTCATGGGTCTTTTGGGGATGTCTGGCCTGAGAACATTTGAGAAAATGAAAAATGTGGCTCGTTCGTGAGATTTATAAAGAACAAGGAAACTGGGGGAATATTGTGAAAAATACATGGCCAAACACAGGGGTTTGGGAAACTCTCGAAAAGGGGGATTGCACAATCTAAAAATCCCCATAGAGAAAATGAGTCAGTCAGCACTTGTCGAAAAGGTGAAGGATTTAACACAGGAATTAGAAAGAACAAGGGGTTCTCTTAGCGACACAATGGATCGTAATGCCGATCTTAGATATACCAACACTAAGATAGTTCGGGTCCAGAAAAAGAAAAAGGGTGTTGTTGATGCGGTAAGCAAGAAGAGAATTCGCGAGATGACAGTTCATACAATATTGAGTAACTGCATTTCCAATGTTATCTGGATACCAAGTGCAATAGCGGCTGGCGAATATTCTCACATGATGCTATTGGCCGCAATTACAACATCAATTTTACAGCCTATTCAGATGTACATCCAGAAACGTCAAGAGGCTCATTAGGGTAAATGGACTTGATTCCAGATTTTGCTCAAGAAGACGTTGAGGTAGAAATAAGAAACTTAAAAAAGAACCTTAACGTAATCATAGAAAAGCTTTTGTCACAAGACCCAGAGGCCCAGAACATTGTTGGACAAATTCAAGCATATAAAAAGATACTTCAACAGCAGGGTTTTTCCGTTGAGGAATGCGGTGACCTTCGGGATTAGGCAATGGATGAGCAACACTTGGAAATGATACTGAGCAGACTTGACTCTATAGACCGTCATCTAGAGAAACTTAATACAAGGACGGGGAGTTTGGAGACTTGGAGAGCGTACATTACAGGTGCTCTAGCAGTCCTTATTGGTGGTGTTGCTTGGGTGTTCAGAATAAAGTAGGAGATAGGATCAATGCCTAGTTTTGGGAAGACGAGTTTAGCAAGGCTAAATACCTGCGATGTCAGGATACAGGCGCTTTTTGAGGAAGTGGTTAAGCACTTTGATTGTAGTGTTTTGTGTGGACATAGAACCAAAGAAGAGCAAGATGCCCTATGGGGACATGATCCTCCCCGAACAAAGGTTTCTTGGCCTAATAGCAAACATAATTCAAATCCCTCACTCGCCGTTGACGTAGCTCCATATCCAATCGATTGGGGAGATTACGACAGGTTCTATCTCTTCGCTGGTTTTGTGTTAGGGTGTGCAAAGATGTTGGGCGTAGAGTTGCGATGGGGTGGAGATTGGGATTCCGATCTGGAAGTAGACGATAATGATTTCGATGACCTTCCTCATTTTGAATTGGTAGACTAATGGCAATGAACCAAGAAGATAGCTTTTTGGCAGAAATGTATTTCGGGGAAGATGCATATTTTGACAACCCCGAAGATCTGGATGTGGTACTTAACACTGCCATAAACTCAGTAGACAATGGGGCTAGTTGGGAAGATGTTCATGCCACAGGCGGTGACATTGACCTCAACGGTGCTCTACACAAGGCCGCGATAAACAACAACCCAAATGCCAGCGTAGCTCCAAACACTGCGATGGATTACCTGACTATTCAGGGCCAACAAGTTTCCATTGAACATCTGCTTCCGCTTATTGATCATCTTGGTCTTGATGTGGCAGATCTTATGGATCTAGACCTGAATGAACAAGATGTTTTAGAAAGCACGTTCCCGCCGGAAATGGTAGCACACGCAAGGTTGGATGGTGTTGGTGGGGCTGATATTTTATATGATCCGCAGTATGGTTCTAATGCGTATTATTGGAATTCCGCGTCAGGTATCCTAGGTAACCACATACCCGTCACTACCCTTCCCCCCGACATACAGGCTAGAATTCTTGGAGATGTTGGACCTGAAGTGTATGCGGATCATTCCCGTCTTTCTCATGATTACAGCTTGGGCAATTTTGAAGATGAGGGGATTGCGTTAAAAACAGATTCTATGGCCACCCCCCGGGGGCTAGATATGAGTCAGCCTGTTATTGGCTTGGACGGGGAGATCTACGGCAGGGCAAGATTTCGGAGGGCTATTGGGAGCACCTCAGATCAGAGCGATTTTATTCCATCATTTGACCTGAATAATGACAATGTCATAGACTTCAAAGATATGTATATCTATGGTCAGGAGGAAGCAGTGAGGCAGGGGCTTGATCCCTCTGCGTGGAATGAAGCTCTGGACAACACAAGCACTAGCTATCAAGATTATCAAGACATGGGTCTTGTGGGTAACTATAGCAGTGGTTACAACAGAGACGACAGAGAAAATGTATACGGTGAGCCGCACACAACTGTACAAAGGGACAGATTTGGCAACGTAATAAGTTCCGAAACCGCACAACCTCAATCACAAATTGAAGGCCTGATTGACACTTACCCCGGATTCAGGACTGCCATAGATAGCTTCAGGGACGATGGTACGGTTGACGAAAAATTTGATCTGAACAATGACGGGAAAGTTGACATTGCGGATTTCGACCTATACCAACAAAATGAAATCATCAGGAAGGGCAGAAATACAGATCTTGTAAAACAGGCAGAGCAACTTGGAATAACTATCGAGGACAGTTGGAAAGATGCAGAGATACGGGCGGCTATTGATCAAGCAACAAAAAACCAAGGAGAGGATGCCCCCCCCACAACAGTGGTTGACCCCCCTACAGACGGTGACACAGCCTCTGGAGATGAATCTGGCCCTCAGCCCACGGTAGAAGGTGCCATAGGGAGCGTTACGTACTTAATGGGTCTAGAGGACTGGGACGAGGGTGCTGTAAGAAATATACTTGCTGAACAAAAGTTCACGGATGCAGAGATAACAGATATTTTAACACAGTCTCGTGAAGCAACGCGGCCCGATGGAACCCCCAAAGATTACACTTGGAATAGTGAGACGGGTCAGTGGGAACCTCCACCCAAAGGTGACCCTCCACCGCAAGATGACCCTCCACCGCAAGATGGCGGTGTACCAATACGGCCCGATGGTGTTCCGGAGAATTACGTTTGGAATAGCGAGACTCAGCAGTGGGACGCACCACCTAAAGTGGATGGTGACGATGGGAATGGGGGCACCACCACCACCACCACCACCCGGACAGAACGTGTGACCCTAGAGGACGGAAGCGTTTCTGTAATAACATATATACTGGATGCCAATGGGAACGTCATCAGTACATCACAGGTGATTGAGCCTGCCCCCAAGAAAGAAAATGAAAAGGGTAAAAATGGGGGTGGCAAAACTGGGGGTGGTATCAACCGCGACCCTACGGACAAAGATATTTCAAATGCCGTAAACCAAGTTTCGTCGGGAACTTTTGGCTCACCGAATGTGTTTAAGAAGTGGAGGGAAGAAAACGCGGGGAAGTATAGGCCCGGGGTGCTTGGGGCTATTGAAAACTCTCGCATTGAGAAGCTTGCACAAACCATCAACACTCTCAGAGGCATGGGTAATACCGATGAATATCTTAGAAAAAATTCTCTAGAGCGGGGTTATTCTGAGGACGAAATTCTCGCGGCATTTAAGCGCACAGAAGATAACGACTTCTACATGAAGCATAGCTTTAAAACTAACATCAAGTCTGGTGAAGAAACATTTAAGGATAAGCTAAAAGAAATAAGAGGTCAGACTAAGACTCAAGACTTGCCATTTGTTTCTTCTCCCTATGCATCTCCTGTTAAAGAAGTTAAGGCCACGAAGAGCGATATTCCACAGTCTGTCAAAACGCATATATCGAACCTGAAGACCAGAACAGCGGATCTTAAGGATCTTGGAACTAGGGAATTTAAAGAGCGCAAGGTTGTAAAGCCTGAGGATGCTTTCTCAGAGAAACAGGAAGAGCTTTCTGGGCAGAACAGAAAGTCACTTGATACCATGGCAGAGCAATTGGGTATTCGTGGGGCAGATAAGCTTAGTGACAAAACTCTCAGGTTTAGGATAGCAAGCAGACAGACGGCAAATACACCAGCAAAAAATACAACAGCGGAGGCATCAAGTGGCTAACGGCAACAAACCAACAAAGGAAATGTTTGGTAGAAAGGCCAGAACGGGCCTTGAGCAACAGGCGGCGGCAATTACGCCAGACCTGACTTACCAAACTCAGGCCCAGAAAAAAGCCATCGCTGACCGTTCAGAGCAATTACAGCAGGGCATTGCTCGTAGGGCTGGCCTTGAGGGCAGTGGCCTACGCACGGGAATGAGTGGGCAGAACATACGGCTCATGGGTACCATAGGCGCACAGCAACTTGCTCAAGAAGCCGCTGTTGAGCAACGGGCGGGACAGGAGCAGAGGGCGAATCTTCAGGCCCTGCTTGGCGCACAGTCTATGGAAGATCAGCGTGTTATGGCTGATCGACAGCAAGCTCTAAGGGCACAGGAGAGCATACAGCAGTTTGGGCTAGGGCAGAGGGCGCAAACTGAGGCTGAAACTTCTGGGGCCGCACAGAGGAGGCTTGCAGAGGGTCAGGTAACTGGTCAGATTTTA
>Ga0209992_10001466_pt1 | contig 24732 bp, 16 predicted proteins | sample 2SBtaG_2_FD_182564 | JGI IMG/M metagenome (GOLD analysis project Ga0209992, IMG submission 182564) | Deep subsurface microbial communities from Kolumbo volcano to uncover new lineages of life (NeLLi) - 2SBTROV12_ACTIVE470 metaG (SPAdes)... | ecosystem: Environmental > Aquatic > Marine >... | reverse complement strand
TGTATGATCACCAAATGGGCCTTCTGGTGCGGTGTCATCAGGATAAAGAAAACCTTCCAGAACGATTTCTGCACTGGCCGGTACTTGAAGATCTACAGTCTGGCAATCGACCACTTCGGTTTTACTGCCACGAAGTAAGCCCGCAAAAGCGTATTCGGAAAGTGCATCCGGAACCGGTGTGACCGCACCCAGAATCGTGGCCGGGTCAGCTCCCAATGCAACAGCAATTGGAAAGGGTTCTCCTGGGTGAGCAAGTTGCCAATCACGAAAATCCAGCGCGCCACCCCGATGCGCAAGCCAGCGCATGATGACTTTGTTTTTTTCGATAACCTGCAGGCGATAAATCCCCATATTCTGGCGCGGTTTGTTGGGTCCTTTGGTGACCACGAGTGACCAGGTAATCAAAGGTCCGACATCTTTGGGCCAGCAGGTTTGAATGGGGTAGTGTCCCAGGTCAATATCTGAACCGGACAAAACACATTCCTGGCAGGCCGCTCGATTAACGCTTTTGGGTGCCATATTCAGTACTTGTTTGAATATGGGCAGTTTAGACCACGCGTCTTTCATACCTTTAGGTGGATCCGGCTCTTTCAGGAAAGCCAGCAATTTCCCAATTTCCCGCAGCGCGCTTACGGAGTCTTCCCCCATTCCCATGGCAACCCGGTGAGGCGTGCCAAACAGGTTTGCTAACAGGGGAATAGAGGAACCTTTTGGATTTTCAAACAATAGGGCAGGGCCCTGTTTACGCAGAGTCCGGTCACAAATCTCGGTGACTTGAAGGTAGGGGTCTACAGGGATCTGAGTTCGTTTTAGTTCCCCGATTGTTTCCAGCTTCGCGATAAAATCCCGAAGATCCTTGTATTTCATGCAGCGATTCCGCTGTGTCGCAATAATGCCTCGATTTTAGGTTTGCGACCGCGAAACGCAACAAATAATTCCATTGCATCCTGGCTGCCGCCTTTTTCGAGAATATTATGAAGAAAAGCGTTTCCTGTATCGGTATCGAATATTCCTTGTTCCTCGAATAATGAAAAGGCATCGGCTGAAAGGACTTCAGCCCATTTATAGCTGTAATAGCCCGCGCCGTAACCACCGGCGAATATGTGTGAAAAGCTATTAGGAAAGCGATTGAATTGAGGCGGTATGACCACCGCAACCTGTTGCCTTACTTCATCCAGAGTTTGCTTAATACAGGCACCATTATCTGGGTTGTATCGCTGGTGGATTAGAAAATCGAATAAGGAAAATTCCAGCTGTCGAACCATTTGCATGCCGGATTGAAAATTTTTCGCAGCGTGCATCTTTTGGAATAATTCTTCAGGCAGTTTCGCACCGCTTTGGTAATGACCGGATATCAGGTCGATGACCTCTCGTTCCCAACACCAGTTTTCCATAAACTGGCTGGGTAATTCGACTGCATCCCATTCCACGCCGTGGATACCGGCGACACCTAAATGGTCGACCTGGGTTAACATATGATGTAGCCCATGGCCGAACTCGTGAAACAGCGTGTTAACTTCGTCATGAGTTAATAATGATGGATCATTGCCGATTGCCGGTGTGAAGTTACAGACTAGATAGGCAACCGGATTTTGGGTATTTTTCTGATCATATTTTCGGGTCACGCACTCATCCATCCAGGCACCGCCTCGTTTTTTCGGACGTGCGTAAAGGTCGAGGTAAAAACTGCCACGAATTTGATCGTTTCTGTCGCGGATTTCATAAAAATGTACGTCAGGGTGCCAGCAATCAATGGCGGATTTCTCGCTAATTTGCAGGCCGTAAAGCTTGTTTACCACTGCGAATAGCCCCGGGATGACACGAGTAGCAGGAAAATAGGCTTTCACTTCTTCCTGTGAAAGTGCGTATGAATGTTGTCGCATTTTTTCCGAATAATAAGGGATATCCCAGGTTTGCAAATTATCGATGGAGTATTCTTTTTTTGCGAAGGTTTTTAATTCTTCCAGGTCTTTACGTGCAACCGACAGCGATTGTTCGGCAAGATTTTCAAGAAATTCTATAACTTGTTGCGGCGATTCGGCCATTTTCGTTGCCAGTGATAATTCCGCGTAATTTTTAAATCCGAGGATTTCCGATTTTTCATGGCGTAGAGCTAAGATTTCCTCCATGTTCTGGGAATTATCCCATTGTCCGGCGTGTGGTCCGCATTCAGAAGCGCGGGTTGCAAAGGCTTCATAGACTTCGCGTCTTAACTCGGCATTATCAGCGAATGTCATAACCGCCATATAGGATGGGAACTCCAGGTTCAATAACCAGCCCTCGAGTTGCTTGGCTTGTGCGGTTTGTTGGGCCAGTGAAAGAGCCGTTTCGGGTAGGCCTGCAAGTTCGGCTTCCTGGGTAATGTGTTTACTCCATGCCTGGGTTGCGTCGAGCACATTCTCTGCAAATTGACTGGATAGCTTTGAAAGTTGTTGGGCGATATCCTTATAACGCTGTTTTTGTTCTGCGTCTAATGCTACGCCGGAAAGCTTAAAATCCCGGAGTGCATTGCTTATGATTTTTTTTTGAGCGGTATCCAGCGATGCAAATGTTTCGTTGTCGGCGACACTGAGGTAAGCATTATAGAGGTCAACATTTTGGCCGATTTGGGTGGAATACTTGCTTAATTTAGGTAGACAGGCGTTGTATGCCAGTCGCAGTTCGTCACTGTCTACCACTGAATTCATATGGCTGACAGGTGACCACGCTTTGTTCAATCGGTCGTCCAGGGCTTCAATCGGTTCAACCAGGTTATCCCAGGTAAATGGCTGGCTTTGTGATAACAGGTCTGTGATTGATGCGATGTTTTTAGCGAGCAACTGAGTAATCGCTGTTTCGACATGATTTGGTTGAATTTTAGAAAATTGCGGTAGGGTGGATTTTTCTAGAAGTGGGTTTGTCATATTCATTGGCTTGTCCAGGATGAAACGTATTTTTAACCTAAAGGTTAGTAAAGTAAAGCGTATTTATTTAGTATATTTGGCTTTGATACATCGGGCGGGGTCATTTGCTAGGAATCCATGATTTTAGCGAATTTAAATAGCGGTATATAGGATGGATATTGGCTAATCCAAAAACAATCAGCAGAGAAATGGCAATCAGTCGAAATGATTTGTTTCGAATAATGTCACTGGCATTCGCAGATACAGACTACAGTATTGATCATGATCGAATCATCCTAAACGAAATGGGACGAACGCTTGAAATCGAATATGTTGTAATGAAGGATCGATGTTTAGGAAGTTTAAGTTTGCCAATGATGCAACTACAGTTGCAGTTTACTGACCACACAAATTCTCAAATCGAGCAATTTATACGCAAATTTGATCGCAGTTTTCATCGGGGTGGTGGCTGATTCAGAGTTGTTATCGGGCTGCTTTCTGAATGGCGCTCGGGGCCGTTTATTTTGCCAATAATTCTATTTTATAGCCATCCGGATCCTCAACAAATGCGATTACCGTAGTTCCATGTTTCATTGGCCCGGCTTCCCTTAATATTGCGCATCCCTGGTCACGAATTCGATCAACTGCCTGGTATACGTCATCGACTTGTATGGCTAAATGCCCAAATGCATTACCGTGTTCGTACTCACTTGTATCCCAATTGTGGGTGAGTTCTATCACCGTATTGTTTTCTTCATCTCCATAACCCATGAATGCCAGAGTGAATCGGCCCTCAGGGTAGTCTTTTTCACGCAATACTTGCATACCCAGAATTTTAGAATAAAACTGTTTTGAATTTTGCAGGTTTCCAACACGGATCATGGTATGAAGTAAGCGCACTGTATTTGCTCCACAGGGTTTAGGGTAATGTTGTAATTGTTCGGATGAGACTTTGACCGAGGTTTGATTCTAACAGAGTTTGATTTTAACAATAGAGTGAGTTGTATCAAGTTTTTTCAGTGGTTCTATTCCAGAGAAACAGTCTAACAATTTGTGAGGAGAAAAAAAGGTGCGCAATATAGAAAGACCTGACCCCTATAGCAACTGACCCCTATAGTCTCAATCTAAAGAATAATATTCTCCCCGGTCTCTTGCCCAAGGGATCAAATACATTGCGCAGTTTCTGGTTTGTTGGCTACACCGTAACCCTGATCACATTGTTCTGGTTGGGATTGCTTTGGGCGAAAAGCTTACGGCTGATTACCTGTGGATCAGGTTTTAGTAGTCCCAGACCATCCCCGTGTCGATTGTGCACTAGTACACCATCACAGTTGTGTTGGGGGGGTAGGTTATGTCGAGAAGTGGTCAGCTGCTAGGCGCACGAGCGCAGGACTAGTCGCACGTGTCAAGCGAGTGCAACAACGCAGATGGCTGCTTATCGGCTGATATACCCGTCAATACAAGTGTGACGGAGTACTAGTTCTGTTCGGCCCAACTCCGGTAAGTGGATTCGAATTGCACGTTGCGGGCGAAAGGTTGATTGGCAGATCCCATCAATGGATTCTTTATAAGGGGTAAGATCAACTTATACGGATATTTTGGAGTTGTGTTGTCTGGACAATATTGGAGGTACCCAGTTGGAAACCATACGGGTGACTCTATTACTTCTGGGTAAGATTGGCTGAAATTCAAAACTTTGAAGAGCGAGGCCTCATTTTTATGCGAGCCTCTGTGACACAAATGCCATCATATGCTAGCATTACCTTAGGTTAAAGGTAACTACTTGCCCCTTACCGAAACAGCCCTCTATGGGTGATCTGTGGAGGAAGTGTATGCGGCAGGGAAGCCGCATCCAAGCCTATACGGATGTATTTACGGCGTCTTCCGCAACAGATTACCCATAGAGGGGTGAGCAGTTACGGTTAAAGATGCAACTGAGGTTGAAAAATTGGCAAATATAAGTGTTAGAAAGCTCGATGAGGAGACCTTGAATCGACTTCGAGATCGCGCGGCCCATCATGGCGTCTCCATGGAGGAGGAGGTTCGTCAGATTTTAAAAAGAGCGGTTGCAGCGCCCGATCAATTGGGCGATATGGCCATTCAGATATTTGGGCCGAAATATGGTGTTGATCTAAAGTTACAGAAGCAGAAATCACATAATCCGATAGAATTCTCGGAATGATTCTGGTCGACACAAACGTCGTATCAGAAATTATGACTGTGGCACCCTCTCAAACAGTGATCGGGTGGTTAAATCGTCAGGATTCTTCAGCGCTATACTTATCAGCCATTTCAATAGCCGAAGTTTCCTATGGGCTTCAGGTGTTACCGGACGGGAAACGTCGGCGTCAGCTCCAGCAGAAATTTGAACAATTTTTAGTGGCGGCGTTTAAGCATCGAATTCTTAGTTTCGATGAACGGGCCGCGCGCGTATATGGTGATGTTATGGGCCACAGAAAAGAAATTGGTCGGCCGCTGGGTATTCCAGACGGTCAAATTGCCGCAATTGCACGAACAAACAATTGCGCAGTCGCAACTCGGAATATTCGAGATTTCGAAGAGTGTGGTATCGAATTGATTAATCCTTTTGTGGTGTCTGATTAAGGCACAGATATATTTTTTCTGATTATCTGCATATTCCAGTGAAAGCTGATATTCAAAGCACATGAAATCAGCCGCTTTCAACGAGGTATCAAATTAAATAAAAACTTCCGCTTTACCATAAGCCAGATGACTAGTACTGTTATTGCATGAACCAAACTGTTGAGGTAGAAGTTGTTGTACACGGCAAGTGGTGTATTGGCGACCAGAAGAACAAAATACACATGGACAATGAATACGTATAAAGAAGCTTGTCCGATAGGAATAAATAACCACCCCAGTGACTTTTCAAAAATGATCCAATAGCGGCTCAAAAGAGTATAAGCAGCAATATATAAGGCCATGTTGTTTAGGATCCGCCCGAATCCCAGACCTCCTTTTTGAAAACCATAATTGTAGAGTGTGCGAAAATCTTCCGGATCGATATACGATAGGCTGGGCCAGGGCCAGAAAATTGGGTGAGGCATATTCTGAGCCAGAAATAAAAAAGCCAGGCATACAAAACCGATGACAATATTTAAGATGGATATATTAATTCGCTTGTAGATCTGGGTGATATTTTCGCGGTGAAATCCCAGTGCCATGCCATTTATAAATAGTAGTTGCCAGTTCAGTATAGGAAAAGCAAGGTCGAACTTGGCGTTTGTTAGCTGTATATGAAAAATCTGGTTGATGACATACAGAGCCCAACTGAATGCCAGCAGAACGGCTGTTTGTTTTTTGTGCATTAGATACAGTGCTAAGGGTGCGCAGCAAAGAAATAAAACATACAGCCCTATAACCTGAAATTGGTGCGGCCCTATTTTTAGTAGCAGTGCTTGTGAGACTAATTTGATCCAACCTGTAGAGACTGGTGGGTATAAGGGGTAGACCGGGCCCGGACTGCCTGCTAAAGACCAATGGCTTAATTCGTAAATGTTTATGAACGGTAGTAAACCCAGTATGGGTATGCTGAGTATGACGAAAATATTTACCCGATACAAAAGAAATGCTCGTTTTAATAATTTTTTGGCGGTGGGCCAAAATCCATCTTTAAGCAGCTTTTTCTGATAGACGATACCTAGTACCAGGCCTGAAAGAGCGACGAATCCTTCGGCGCTTGAAACCAGTCCGATTCGCTCCCAGACCAACATCCCGAACAAAGAAAAAAATTCAAGGTGAACGGTGATTACGACCATCATGACCATGCCACGAAGAAAATCTATGCGTAAATCCCGGCTCGAAACGGAGCTTGGATAGGCAAACGTTGAATCAGTCAATGCTTTCATTTCACAATGCAAGCATTATCGGGTGATTATTCACTTGCGTCGAAATTAGTCAGACTTAACGTACAATTTTTTCAAGATTTTCTGCGGATTTGATGGTTTTTTCTCCAGAATCCGCTTGTGGTTCCATTACAGACTGTGTATCTAAACTGCCTGCAATATTCACGAATAATGTCAGTACTGTTGCACCATAAGGAATGGCCTGAACCAGTAGAACTGTGGTCCATATTTTACCGGTGGTATTATTGAAATATTCTAAAGAGCCGATCGAATATGCGGCTGCGACCAGCAGAATCAATAAAATAATTTCCTGTCTGATGGTTAGGATTCCAGCAAGGATAGGGCTGGTTTTTTCGCATTTAGGGGTGCGTAGAAAAGGACGTCCGGACGTAAACAATCCAATCCATACGCCTTTTGCCACGGTATGTGTAAGTGCAAGTCCCGCGATCATCGCAGCCAGAGTTTGTCCAAGAGTGCATTTTACGCGTGCCTGGTACAGCAGGAATGAACGTAAAATCTTAAAACAGAATAAACCAATCGTTGGTAGCACGAAGGCCATGACCGGTAGTTCTCCGCGCGAGGGTTCAGTGAGAATATGCGCCGAAAGCGCAAGGCTGCCAAGGGTGAACAATAACGCCAGTGCATCAGAAAACCACGGAACCCACCCGGCGATGAAATAATATCGTTGAGCCGGTGTTAATCCGGATTTTTTGCCGGGTAGAAATGCGCGCCAATGACCCTTCATAATTTGCACCGCACCGTAGACCCAACGAAATCTTTGAGTCCGGTAGCTGGCTAAATTGTCGGGTGTGACGCCCTGGCCAAACGAATCTTTAACATAGACCGAGTCATACCCGTGTCGATACAGGCGTATGCCGAGTTCGCTATCTTCACAAATGCACCATTCGCCCCACTTACCTACTTTTTCCAGTGCTGTTTTTCTGATCATAGTCATGGTTCCATGCTGTATGATCGCGTTGAATTCATTGCGCTGCACCATGCCCAGTTTAAAGAAACCGGCGTATTCCCAATGACAAAATGATTTGAACAGGTTTTCCTTGCTATCCCTGTAATCCTGGGGGGCTTGTACAAAACCTACGCCAGAATCCTCAAAATAGGGTACCAATTGTTTTAGCCAGTTTGGACTGACAATGTAGTCACTGTCGATGACTGCAATCACTTCTGCATCATCAGCAGTCTGGGTGAGTCCGTAGTTTAGAGCACCGGCTTTAAATCCCGGCCAGTTTTCCAGATGAAAAAAACGAAATTTATTACCCAGGGTGGTGCAGAATTCTTCAACGGGTTTCCAGATGTTATCGTCAGTTGTGTTATTGTCCAATACCAGTACTTCGAAGTTTGGATAGTCCAGTTGAGCAAGCGCTGACAAAGTTTCCTTAACCATTTCCGGGGGCTCATTATGTATGGGTAGGTGTAATGAAACCTTAGGGAAATCGAAATTATCGGGAGGGCTGAGTGCGGTGAATGTGCGTTTTCCTTTTCTGTGCCATAAAACTTCGCAAATTTCAAGGGTTTCGACAAGAAGCACCACAATTGCTAATGCTTGCATCAATAGCAGAACTCCCCACATTACACTGCTTAAGGTTGTGTGATATTGAAGGATTCCCACCGAGGCTGTCCATGCGACAGCGGAGGCAGCGATATTGGCCACTATGGCGAATAAAAGTTTGCCCTGAGGGCGCAAACGGTGCTTCTTGATCAGGAAGAGAGCCATGAGTAGCGCACCCACTATGCCGGCAACTATTGCCCAGTCTTTCCAGTTTGGTAGTGCTAAAACATCGTCCCGCATCGGAAACTTTGCTTTCCTGTTGATATCAAACAGGCCCCAATATGCGCCCGACGAGCCTTCCATAGACATTTTCCAGGGTTGGTCAAATGCTTCTACAATGTAATAAGTGATGTTTTCCTGCTGGGTGCGATTAAGAAAATTTCTTAAAAACTGAGCCTGATTGATCAACGACGGTTCAGATTGCTTAAAGGGTTGCCCACCAGAAGGCCAACCTGCCTCGGTAATGACGATGGGCTTGTCCGGAAAGGCTTCACGAAGCAGATTGTAGCGTTCGAAGGCATAGTCCACTGCCTGGTCAATGGGAATGCCTTCCCAATAGGGCAGAATATGAGCCGCAATATAATCAACTTCTTTAGCGAGTTCTGGGTGTTCAATCCATGTGTGCCAGGGTTCTGATGTACTGACAGGTCGCCAAACGCGGCTTTTGACTTGCTTGAGATAAGCGATCATCTGTTCGACTGAAACGTCTTTGCGCAATATTGCTTCGTTGCCGACAATAGTGCGTACGATGTTGTTATGTTTTTTACTCAGCGCTATCAGGTTTTCGATTTCGATTTCGTTGGCGGTTTCATCTCTGGCGATCCATGCACCCGCAGTCACGTTTATATCGTGTTGAGCAGCCAGCTCGGGTACCATCTCCAGTCCATGAGTAACACTGTAGATACGCACCGCATGGGTTTTTCCGGATAACAGGCGTAAATCGTCTTCAATTTGTTGTTCTGTCGGGTATTGACCTTTTTCCGGATCCTGGTCGCGTCTATGAGGATTAAAAGATACCCCCATCATGGTGTTTTCCCAGGTTGGCGCATGACGTGGTTTGTTTAACTGCGTCCACACTGCGTAATTGGCGGCGATAACGAGTAAAAGTATCAGCAGGCGAAAAAATTTTTTCCACATTATGGATTGTCCTTATTATTTTTAACGACAGGGAGCGTTTTGTTTTTCGAGTTATCAATCCAGGCGAAAATGCAAAAAACGAGCCGCTTTTTCTATTTCTTTAAATAACAAACTGCTTGATAAGTTTGTCTTGATTGTTGATGAATAATATCCGGGCGTCTTTGTCGGGAGTGAGCGACGAAAATTAGCTGATCCTCAACAAAACGGCGATTAGCAATGCGCTGTCCTGTCGCGCCTGAACGACAGCTTGTAGATTGCGCATAAGGGTTCTCATTACATAGTACTCTTATTATTCACAAAGGTCAGGTTCTCTCAGGTGTTTCAGCATTAATTTTCGCGTGGTGTCTTTCAGATCCTGGGCATGCTCCCAATTGCTTGAAACTTCTCTGGAATTGCTGCGATCAAGTGATTCTACTTTGGGTAAAATGCTGATTGTTACAGCACCTTTACGAGGAAACCATGTGTCCGATCTTAAAATTGAACGTGTACCGTGGATTATTACGGGTATGATCGGCGTGTCGGTTTCCGCTGCTGTTTTGAAAGCACCCATGTAAAAGGGTAGTAATCCTGGCATACGAGTGAATGTGCCTTCAGGAAACACCAGGATTGATTTTCCATTATTGACGGCAGCAGTCACATTTTCTGAATCGGTGATGCCTTGCTGTTGCTGGTATCTTGCGACGAATTCGGTACCTATTCGACGTAGGAAGGTTGTTGCAAAAAATTGTTTTAACAGATCGTTTTTTGCTACGAAACTAAAGGGTAATGGCAATGCTAGGAAGAGTACAGCAGCGTCAAGATAACTGCAGTGGTTACTGACAAAAATGTTGGTTGTGTTTGTTGAGGGTAAATTTTCGGTTCCCTGGAGGGTAATTTTTGTTCCAGTTAATCGTGCAAGGGTTCTAATCGCCGCGCGAATAAATTTCAATCGCCATAGAAGGCTCGGGCAGCATACTACGACAGGCCAGGATATGATGGTAATGAAGCTAAAGATTATCCATGAATAGATCGCATAGGCTGAGTCGAAAGCGATGTCTCTGATTCTATTTATTTGAGACAGGCCTGCGGTAATAAGTAATCGGGAGAATTGTATCCAGGGTGATGCAGGGCCTTTCTCAAGCAGGTTTTTTTCAAACAGATCGCGACATCCGCTACGCCTGATTTTTCCACTGGAAGTTTTTAATACTGTATGGGGGCGTACCAATAAGACTTCATCCGGCGCACCTCCAATCAGTTTTGTTGCGACCTGGTTGATCTGTAACCCTAAGCGATTCTTTTCTTCGCTATCGGTAATGCGGGTTTCTGCAAGCACAATGAGTTTTTCGGTACCGGATTCTGAATGACTGCTACCGAACACCGCGACGCAGCCTTTTCGAATCCCTGAGATATTACTGACAGCTTCTTCGATTTCCTGTGGATATATATTTCGGCCAGCGCGGATAATTAAGTCTTTTACGCGACCAGTCAGATATACTTCACCATCGGCAACATAGGCAAGGTCGCCAGAATTTAACCATTCGCCGTGAAATAATTCGCGTGTTTTTTCAGGGTTGCGGTAGTAACCGCTGGTTGTTGAGGGCCCGCGGAACTGCAGGCGACCCTGGCGGCGGTCGGGTAATTCACGGCCTGAGTCATCCAGAATGCGCAGTTCGTGGTTGGGGATAGGGGTTCCACAGGAAACAAAACGCAGCGAGTTTGATTTTTGAACCTCCGGTTTTGCGAATCCGGTTTCCATGAAGGTATCCCGGTTAATGACATCAAACAGCGGGCCTCTTGCCAAGGGTGGAAAGGTTAAGCCTAAGGAGCATTCGGCGAGTCCATAAACCGCATATAAGGCTGATCGTCGTAAACCTGTTGGGGCGAAGTGATCGGCAAATTTTTCCATCGTATTCGGGCTAACAGGTTCAGCGCCGTTGAACAATGCTCTAACATTGCTCAGATCAAGGTTTTTTATCTGGTCTTCGCTGCTTCGCTTTATACTCAGTTCGTAAGCAAAATTAGGTGCTGCTGACAAAGTTGCTTTAGTCTGATGGATGATGTTGAGCCAACGATCCGGCTTTGCCAGAAAATCCAATGGTGACATGATTACCAACAAGGCCGAATAGTAAAAATTGCCAAACCAGGCGCCGATCAAGCCCATGTCATGATACAAAGGCAGCCAGCTTACGAAAGTATCTGTGGATTCGATCTGCAGTTTTTGCCCCATGGATCTTATATTGGCTAGCAGGTTGGCGTGAGTTAGAGTGACGCCTTTCGGAGTCCCGGTGCTCCCGGATGTATATTGCAGGAAGGCGATATCGGCTGATGAAATATTGGGATATAAAACAGATGCAGGATCGGCGCAAATTTCTTCAGGTGTAACGATGCTATGCAGGCTTCGAACATGGGGTTTTACCAGGCGTGCGACGTGTATTGCTTCATCGACCGTGATTAGCATTACAGCGCTACAGTTGGATAGAACGTTTTTATGACGTAGTAAGTGATCTTCGACCTGATTAAGCCGGGCAGGAGGGTAAATCGGAACGGGGATGCCGCCAGCGATTAAAATGCCAAAAAAGGTGTAGAAATATTCTTTACAGGTTGGCAGCATTATTGCGACCGCCTGTTTGGGGTTTAGGCCTTTAGCCTGCAATCCGGCAGCGATCCGGGTCGCTTCCCGCTTTAGTTGTTGGTAGCTAATGGTTGCAGTGCTTTCACCTGCTTCGTAGATTTGAATATGTGGGCGTTCAGGGTGGGTCTGCACGTGCCAGTCGAGGATATCAAGCAGGGTTTGGGCGGTGGCGGGAGATGGATCAACTTTATCGAGTACCAGGCTGTCAACTTTGGCTATTGGTGCGTTGTGATCGATTGATTGTGCCGCCAATACCTCTCTCAGTAATTCTCTCGGAGTGGAAACTGTTGTAAATACCTGCTGAGGAAATGTCAGTTCGAATTTTTGCCCAATTCGACTGATAAATTCCGCGCGAGTCAGGCTGTCCAGCCCGAGCTCGGTATCCAGTGTGGTATCCAGATCTATAGATTCGATTTGTTCTGGGCGCAATTTAAGCTCTAAAGCGACACCACGTATAGACTCGATCAATTGTTTTGCAGTGGTCTGTGGTGATGGCTCGGGTGCGGCGTGCATAGGACTAACTGTTGGTCTATGAGTAAAGGGGAAACTGATCTATAAAATAACTAAATATCGGCGGAATTTTAACATATACAAATCCTTTTTATGGAGCTCTGTTTAGAGGAGGAGAAGACGGAATATTTATTCCTGTACTTTCTTGATATCATTCATTGAGTGGGTGAAGGTGTGTGGCAGACCTGTTTATACAAAGAAAGGAGGTAACAACTTGCCCCCTAATCGAAACAGCCCTCTATGGGTGATCTGTGGAGGAAGTGTATGCGGCAGGGAAGCCGCATCCAAGCCTACAAGGATGTATTTACGGCGTCTTCCGGAACAGATCACCCATAGAGGGGTGAGCAGTTACGAAAGGAGAACAATAAATGAGGATAAATAGTACGGGCTTTACTCGCAGGGGATTTGCAAAATTTTGTATAAGAACCGGTGTTGGGACACTGGCGCTATTGAGTGGTTGTTCGCGCATTATCTGTGGTCAGCCGGAGAATAAATTAAATGCAGACGGCGATGCTGTCGGGCTTGCGGAAGAATACGACTATATTGTTGTGGGCTCGGGTGCGGGTGGTGGGCCGCTGGCTGCGAACCTGGCCACCAGGGGCTATTCTGTATTGCTGATGGAAGCAGGGGGTGATGATCAGAGTGATAATTATTCGGTGCCGCTGTTTCACACTAAAGCCTCTGAAGATCCTCAATTCAGATGGGATTTTTTTGTACGCCATTATGGGGATGATAAGCAATCCCGTCGGGATAAGAAGTTCTGTGAAGCCCAGGACGGAATATTTTACCCACGATCAGGTACGCTGGGTGGTTGTACCGCCCATAACGCAATGATTATGGTGACTCCAAATAATAGTGATTGGGATTATATTGCCAAAGTAACGGGGGATAATTCCTGGAGCAGCGATAAGATGAGAGCCTATTTTGAGCGGCTTGAAAATTGCGACTATTCACACGTTGCAGATCAAAATTTGTCGCGTCACGGTTTTAATGGTTGGCTGCATACCGATATCCCTGGAGTAAAATTGCTGAAAATGTGGAAGTATCGGCACAGGCTGAGATCTGATATGCAATTGAGGAAAGGTGTATTTAAGGCAGCGATAGAAGTCTTGAACCCGAAAATAAAAACAGTCACCGATTACATAGACCGATTACTGCAATTACGAAATAAACATTGGCTGCTCGATCCTAACGATTGGCGAAATACTGATCGTGAGGGTTTGGTTGTTGTACCGATGACAACCCATAATGGACGGCGCGTCGGCAGTCGCGAATATATTCGCCAGGTTGAGCGGCAGTGCGCAGGTGTACTTCGTGTACAGTTACACGCTTTGGTGACGCGCGTAATTTTCGATGGGGAGGTTGCGGTTGGCGTAGAGTATCGGCAGGGCAAAGGGTTGTATAATGCGGATCGTTCCAAGATCACTGACAATGGGTCGCTGAATGAGGAAAGTGAAGACAATGATTTGCAGCAGGTTCGTGCCAGGCGCGAAGTGATATTAAGTGGTGGGGTGTTCAATACACCTCAGCTACTGATGTTATCCGGTGTGGGTCCAGGAAATGAATTAGGCAAACATGGCATCGAGCTAATAGTCGATAGTCCGTGGGTCGGTAAAAATCTACAGGATCGCTACGAAGTGTGTGTGGTTTCCAGAATGAAGCATGATTTTACTTTCCTCGAAGATGCCACATTCCGTTCGCCATCGTCAGGGGAAGTACCTGACCCAATGTATACCGAATGGCAGGAAGGTGAAGGGCTCTATACGACAAACGGAGCGGTCATATCGTTTCTGAAACGTGCCTCGTCTGTCGCTGAAGACGAACCGCCGGATCTTTTCGTATTCGGTATGCCGGGGAATTTTTCTGGTTATTATCCCGGTTATGCTGAAAAGGCTACGCAGGATAACAAACATTTTACCTGGGCCATTCTCAAGGCGCATACCAACAATACAGCGGGAGAGGTTACCCTAAAATCGGCGAATCCTCGCGCGGTTCCTGCGATTAACTTCCACTATTTTGATGAAGGCAATGATCCTGCTGGAACTGATTTGAGTTCAGTCGTGGAAGCGCTAAAGTTCGTGCGTAGAATAAATGCGAAGAGCGAACAGTACATCGCCGAGGAAGAACTGCCAGGTAGAGAAGTTCGGACCGATACCCAGATAGAAGAATTTGTGAAAAACAATGCCTGGGGTCACCATGCTTCCTGTAGTTGTAGGATGGGAACAAACGACCCGCAAAATGCAGTGGTCGATAGTCGTTTCAGAGTAAATGGAGTTAAAAATCTGCGTATCGTCGATGCCTCTGTTTTTCCTAAAATTCCGGGGGTGTTTATCGTTAGTGCAGTCTATATGATTAGTGAGAAAGCCAGTGATGTGATACATGAAGATGCCCTGCGAGCGGATCAAATGCCTCAGAATCAGCAAGTTTCTGAGGCATGAAATTACAGAGGCGGTGCGGATGATGTTCCACAATAGTAAGGGCTTGACAGCGGTGTTTTGCCGATGTAGCCTGAACCACGAAAGGTTGTCTGCTGCAGACTCAAATTTTCGCACAACCATCATGCCTAATTTGCAAAAGGAATTCGTTATATTTATGGCCGTATCACTTCGACTAACAGTAGAGCGTACACCGCAACTTGATTGCTGATTCGCCGCCGGTTTCCCATTTGCAATTTGTTCAGTTTTGATTTGTTGCGGTAATAACATACTGGAGCACAGGAGACTCTCTATTCTCGGGCAGCATTCTACGCCGCAATTTGCACCAACCATATTGAGTTAGGAAAGCACTCTGTGCTTAAGGGAGAACGGAATGAAAACTACAAGATTTGTAATACCCATTGTTCTGATCGGGTTTGTGATAACAGCTTTTATTGGTTGCAATGGTATCCCACCTAAAGGGGAAGCCAGGTATCCTTGCGGAGAAAGATCAGGCGAAATCTTGGATGAAGCCAAGTGCGCCGGAAGGTCTGCGGAGAGTTTTCCTGGGGCAGACGAAGATTTTTTTGTCGATATGGATTATGGGATTACCAAGGATTCTTCCAAGGTTGCCGCATCGCTCGATCCCTACCTTCCAGGCATATCTGCTGATGACGCAGTAAATTCGGTAGTACGGGGCCGAAACAACTGGATAATGTGGACTGGCGGTAATGATAAATTTTGGGATTTTATGACCCGTGAAACCCGGGGTGTCCTGGATTTTTTAAAAACGCTGTCCAATCATCCCGATCAAAAATATTACAATCGGGATAATCGCTGGAAATATCTGGGCCTGGTCAATGAGCCTTGTTTTGAAAAACCGACAGCACCAAGAAAGGATCGCTATGGTCTGTGGCTGGATGTTCGCAGTGAAGGTTGTACGGCTGATCCGTTCGAAAATGAAACCAAATATCCGGGTGTCGAAATTGGTGCCCGTGGCAAGAATATACCGGTTGGTTCTTATTATGGTTACGCAACGGGTATCGTAGGGCTGCGTTTATTTCCAAACCCGGATTTTGACGAGGAAGCCGAAAAGCGCTGGGATGCGGAACGTTTTTACACCGATCAAAGCTATTATGACGATAAAGACCTCGTCAGGCCGTATCGGGTTGGCATGTCCTGTGGGTTTTGCCATGTCGGGCCAAATCCAACGATTCCGCCAGAAGATCCCGAGCATCCAAAATGGGAGAATTTGAATTCAAATCCGGGGGCGCAATATTTCTGGGTGGATCGAATATTGGTCTGGAATCCGAAGGCTTCGGATTTTCCTTACCAACTTTTTCATAGTTCCAGGCCCGGTGCCTTGGATACGTCCTTTGTTTCCACTGATTACATCAATAATCCACGTACTATGAATGCAGTGTATAGTCTGGGTGCGCGTATGGCGATTGCAAAAAAGTGGGGTAAGGAGACAATATCGGGGGGTGGTCTTGATAACGAGCAACTGAATAAGTATGTTCCGGAAGGTTCACCGTTGGCGCAGTATTACAATGCGCCGGAAACAGTGTGGACGCCCATGGTGTTGAAAGATGGTGCAGATTCGGTGGGTGCTCTTGGTGCTTTAAATCGAGTGTTTATTAATATAGGGTTGTTCGGCAGGCAATGGGTTCAGCATTTTAAACCACTGATTGGTGGTAAAGAGTTCACGCCGTTCGAAATTTCGGTTGCTAACAAAAATTCTTCGTATTGGAATGCTACAGAGGCGCAAACCCCGGATTTGTCGTTATTCTTTCTCGCCAGCGGTGAGCCGGATTATTTGAAAAATGCCCCGCAGGGAGAGAAGTATCTGACTGCGGATGAGAAACAACTTACACACGGTAAAGAAGTATTTGGTGAACGTTGCGCGCGTTGTCATTCCAGCAAGCTTCCGGAAGAAGCTTTCGCGCACTTCCCTGACGAAGGCTGTAATGGGCCTGGGTATCTTCAGTGCTGGAATAATTATTGGGCGTGGACTAAAACCGATGATGCTCGAAAGAAATTGGTCGATATTACCAAAGAGGATGATTTTCTGGCGGAGAATTTTTTGTCCACCGAACTTCGGGTTCCGGTGACTTTGCTTGAAATTAATGCCTGTGCGTCTTTGGCAACCAATTCCCTGGAAGGTGATGTATGGGATAATTTTTCCTCAAAATCGTACAAAGAGCTGCCCTCGGTGGGAAAAGTAATGGTTCATCATCCGGTTACCGGAGAGCCTTCAGAATACCAGATGCCAGCCGGAGGTCGGGGTTATACACGACCGGCATCTCTGATCAGTTTGTGGTCGACTGCACCGTTCCTGCTGAATAATACGGTCGGGAAATTCGAATGGAGTGGTTCGGTACAAGATCGGATGAAATCCTATGATGATTCGATTCAGAAGATGTTATGGCCGGAAAAACGTGAGGGTGATCGGAAATTTATGACTGCCTCGGGGAAGTCGGTTCCTGGTGTGATTGATGTGACCACTGCGACCAGTTACCTGAGAGTTCCGAAAGGCTATTTGCCTGATTGGTTGCAGCCTCTGATTGGGCCACTAAGCTATACGTCTCCATGGTTGGTGGGTGAAAATGGAATAGAGCTTGGGCCGATTCCCAAAGGTACTCCGATCAACTTGGCATCTAACATGGATCTGTCTCAGAAAAAGGAGGTTCTTAAAGTATTGCTGGGTGTGAAAAAGGTTTTGAAGAGCATACCGGAAGGTGCCAGTGATGAGGAAATGCGAGAGGCATTTGCGGGTGTTGTTGAGCCTATGTTGAGTATCAGTAAATGCCCTGATTTTGTGGTTAACCGGGGGCATTATTTTGGTACCGAGTATTTCGCCGAAGAGCCTGGCTTGAGCAATGAAGACAAATATGCATTGATCGAGTTTTTGAAAACCATGTAGGTTATTGATCGCGGGGATGTATTTTATTCTCGCGGTTTTTTCTTTGTATTGGTTTCAGTCTAGTGTGAGTTGGCGTCTACTGAAATATATTTACTCTGCTGGTGGACTGTTTAGAGCATTCTTGCAATTCAAGGCGTTATTCTTGTTTCAATTGATAACCAGGTGAACATTAAGTTATTTATAATTTTTTAAACTCCAGACCAAATTTTTTTAAATACATTCTCAAACGTTGGGAATCATTGCTGGCACTCTTTTGTAAACGGCTTTTGTTGAACAGTTGTCGTCCGGCGTCAGCCATGCTTTTGCTTTGCCTGCAGATATCAATGACATGGGCAAGTTGTGCAGATTCAAATGAGTCCAGAGTTGCATAAGTGCCTTCAGCGAGCGTATTTTCCAATAGTATTTCATTGCAGCTTAATTCAGGCTGGCTGCTGTTCCAATCGGATTGCAGACGCTGAATTTCGTGATCAACAAGTTCTTCGGTAATCCGTCCGCCTGTTGCCAATGTTGCCATGCGGGTAATGCTGGAGTTCAAGTCGCGAAAATTTGCTTTCCATTGTGCGAAAGAGCTCAGGGAGAATGCCAGATATTTGGATTTTGCTGTGATGTTAAAACTTACTTTTTGATTCATCGTCTGTGCATAGTGTTGTAACTCATATTCAATATTGGGCTCTATGTCTTCATAGCGATCTTTGAGCGAAGGTAATTGGTAGTTCCAAAGGTTGATTCGAGCCAGCAGGTCCTCCCTGAATTTCCCCTGTTCAGCATATTGATGCAAGTTACGGTTGGTGCCGGCAATGAGCTGGAAATCGCTGCGTACTTTTTTATCGGAACCAAAGGGTGTAAAGACTTTATCTTCGATTGCACGCAACAACATCGCTTGTTCATCCAAGCCCAGTTCGGCAAGTTCATCGAGGAATAATAATCCATTATCGGCTTCTAATAATAAACCGTTACGATTGCTTATCGCGCCCGTAAACGCGCCTTTAACATGCCCGAAAAGTGCAGACATGGCATTATCGCCGCGTAATGTGGCGCAGTTTACCTCGACCAATTTTCCAGTGAGTTGCATGCGCCGTTGCTTTAGTTCAAAGATCTTCTTGGCAAGCTGCGACTTACCTGTACCTGTTGCACCCGTTAACAGGATGGGGGCTGTTGAGCGGATCGCTACATTTTCGATTTCACTTATCATTCGGTTATAACCCGCGTTCCGGGTTTCAATACCACTTTTAAGGTGACTGATTCCTTGTTGTGCTTCCCGGTGAAAGCGTGAAGCAATCTGATCATATCGCGATAAATCCAGATCGATGATCTGAAATTTCCCATGAGGGCCTTTTTTGCTGGGTGAACTTTGAATGAGTTTGCCGGGAAAATAATTGGCTTCGGTGAGTAGATAAATACAAATTTGGGCGACATGTGTTCCAGTTGTGATGTGGAAATAATAATTATTGTGTTCGGGATCGAAACGATAACTGTTTGAAAAGTCATGTAACTGGCTGTAGACCTGCTCAAAATCCCAGGGATCATCGTAATTAACCACGTGGCTTGTCACTTTGATATCAAGGCACAAGTTGTTGGCGTCTTTTGTCGTTAAATCTGCTAGAGCCTGCTCGTCTTTTTGGTGAATGAGTACCAGTTCATTGACCTGAAAGTCATGATGCATGAGTAATGACATCGTCGGTCGCCAGCGCAACCAGCGCTTGTTGCCAAGGCCTGTATTATCGAGACGTTGCCCCAATATGCCAACAATTATATTATGCATAAAGATAAAAAAGTATAAAAATAGTTAAAAAATACTGATAAAGATTCATTTGTAACTTTAGCATTAAACGCAACAAAAATAAAAATGTTCTTTATAAACAATGAGAAAAAATTATTATTATGATTTATGCCAAAGCTGGCAAAGCTGTTGCAATATTAAATGTGAAAAATAGTTAAAACCATAAATTTCAGTAACAGGTCATAACAGGTGAAATGAGATGAATGCGGAAATCAATACCGATACTTCAAGTAAATACGAAGTGCTGTATACCAGCACTTCGAAAGTACCCGTGAAATCATGGACTCGTGGAGTGCCCTTTGATGAAAACTCCCGGAAACAGTTATTAAGCCTTGCGCAGATGCCTTTTATACACAAATGGATTGCCGCGATGCCTGATGTACATGTTGGCAAGGGGGCAACCATTGGCAGTGTGATTCCTACCGTTGGAGCTGTAATTCCTGCGGCGGTTGGTGTGGATTTAGGTTGCGGCATGATGGCCGCCAAAACTTCATTAACTGCGAATGATTTACCTGATAATCTGGCAGCGATGCGTAGTGCTATTGAAAAGTTGGTTCCTCATGGTCGATCGGAACGTAGGCGTGGGGGGCGCGACAAGGGTAGCTGGGGTGATTTGCCTGATGATATTGCACAGGCCTGGGAACCGTTGGCGGAAGGCTTTGATCGGCTTGTGGAAAACCATGCGTTTTTAAAGAGCACCAACAATATAAAACATTTGGGTACCTTGGGAACCGGTAACCATTTTGTGGAAATCTGTATAGATGAATCTGGCGATGTTTGGGTGATGTTACACAGTGGATCCCGGGGCGTGGGTAACGCCATTGGCAGACACTTTATTGAGAAAGCAAAGAAGGATATGCAACGCTGGTTTATCAATTTACCAGATAAGGATCTGGCTTATATCCCGGAAGGTAGCGAGCAATTTGGGCAGTATATATCGGCGGTTTCATGGGCACAGGATTTTGCTCGAATAAACCGTGAAACGATGATGAAACGCAGCATCAAGGCTATGCAGGATGTTATGGGCATTCCCTTTACAGCCGAAGTGGAAGTGGTGAATTGTCACCACAACTACATCCGTAAAGAAAACCACTACGATAAAAACGTATGGGTCACTCGGAAAGGAGCGGTGAGTGCTCGTGAAGGTGAAATGGGGATTATCCCGGGAAGCATGGGGGCAAAATCGTTTATCGTACGCGGTCTGGGAAACGAAGAGGGGTTTTGTAGTTGTAGTCATGGTGCAGGACGTGTGATGTCTCGTACTCAGGCTAAGAAGGAAGTGTCATTGGAAGAGCACTTGAAAGCCACTGAAGGTGTTGAATGCCGTAAAGATATCAGTGTTATTGATGAAACTCCGGCAGCCTACAAAGCGATTGAAAAGGTTATGCAGGCACAGGACGATTTAGTGGAAATCGTGCATACCTTAAGCAGGTGGTATGCGTTAAAGGATAGGTGTGGTGAGGGGGTTGGAATGGGCCAGCCCCTTTTGTTGACGCTGAATTGATTGAATATTGGGGATGCAGGCGAGAAAGGAGTGCCGCCACTTAAAAAGTTTATGCAAAGTGGTCTGGGTAAAACCAGTGGTAATTGAAATAAAGGTGTACGCATGGTTGAGGATGCAGGCTCGATGCTCTATGGCGGGTGTCAGCTGGCGCGCGTTTCCAAGTGCATTTTTGGCCACAAGTAATGCTGTGGTTGTTGCTGTCCACGGGTTCGAATCCCGTCATCTCCACCAATTGATTTTTACAACAGGAAAGATAGGGGTGCTGGAATTGCCCAGCACTAATGAAAAAATTACTCAGCGAAGTAACAAGGAAGCTACGCTGAAAAGAATCTAAATCTTTGTAAACTCGCGGAGCTGATTCTGATTGTCAGTCTGACACCCGATTCATTGAGTTGGGGTGTATCGGTTTGCAGGGCTTAGATAAACGTCATTAGCATTATGAATTTAGTGCAACAGGATAATCTTCGGATGAGAGGGTTCGAATCCATCTAATGACACCATTCGCTATAGCTCATTTAGGTAGAGCAATCGACTCATAATCGATCTGTAGCCGGTTCGATTCCGGCTAGTGAAACTGCCGAAAGGCGACACCTGGATTGGTGATTTAAACCGCCCGAAAGGGCATTGTAAAAGCTCCGGATTGTGGACAGTTTGTGAAAAACACTCAGGTCGCGAAAAGCTTTTTTACTCCACTGGAGATTTAAAGCTGAGTAGTTGCCGGAGTGAATGGATCAGGCTTAAAGCGTCAGCATTCAAACTGCCTTTTTGGCGGGTTTGTGGCTTGCGAGTTCTTGATACTGCACGACGGATGTATCAGTCGGCATCTCAACAGCGCCCAGGTTACATAAACCATAAAGCCAATTTGGGTGTGGGGCTTTTGCATTTTTTAAATATTTGGCCTGTTAGCTGGTTAAGGGCACAGGTTATTGATTGTTTGGGACGCGTAAATATCTCCGTGTAAACTCCGCTGCAACATTCCTGTTGCAGAAGCCCAAACAATCAACAACTTGTACCCTCTAAAAAACGGTGTCTGAATAGTTGCTGTATTTTTGTATGAGGAGAACAAAATGTTTTTTGTTAAAAAAGTGACCGTCGCTGAAACACATCGTGCGTTGTTGTTCAAAGACGAACAGTTTCTTAAAGTATTGATGCCAGGCGTTCATAAAATGACAGACTGGAAAAATCGCTACAGAATTTTACTGGTTAATATTACAGGTACTTTGGAAACAGGTGTAAACACCCAGGTAATGAATGTTTTAAAACTTCATTCTGGAAAAATGTCTGAACACTTACTGTCCTGGGAAACCAATGAGCATGAAGTGGGTTTAATCTATCAGGATGACGTGCTTAAAGAAATTAAAGCACCGGCCCAGCGCGGTGCTTACTGGAAAGGGTTTGGAGAAATTGAAATTCGAAAAATCGATATTTCAAAAGAATTTAAACTGGATAAGACATTGGCGAGAGTTTTGCTGGCAGCGAAACAACCCTTGTTAAGAGATTCTGCTGTCAACGCTGTGACGACTTCTACAATTCCTGAACGTCATCTGGGTTTTTTGTCAGTGGATGGTGAGCAGGATGCTGAACTAAAGGCAGGAATTCATGCCTGGTGGAAGTTTAATCGGAACTTAAAGATTAAACAGATCGATTGCAGGTTGCAGAATATGGAAGTGAATGGGCAGGAAATTTTAACCAAAGACCGTGTGGGTTTGCGTGTCAATTTGTCTGCCACCTGGCAGGTCAGTGATGCAAAACGCGTGTCTGACGAGTTGGCGGATCATACTGATTATCTGTACCGAGAATTACAGTTGGCGTTACGCAGTATTGTCTCGACTCAGACACTGGATGAATTGTTGGCCGATAAAAATAAATTGAACCAGCAAATTCTGGAAATCGTTTTCAGTAAGGTGTCCGAATATGGTATTGAGTTGAAAACCGTGGGCGCAAGAGATATTGTTTTGCCTGGCGAAATGAAGACAATTCTGGCTCAGGTGGTAGAAGCGGAAAAGAAAGCTGAAGCCAACTTGATCAGACGTCGTGAAGAAACTCAGGCCACACGGTCTTTGCACAATACCGCAAAAGTAATGGAGGGTAACCCGACTTTATTGAGATTGAAAGAGTTGGAAGTACTTGAAAAAATCACTTCGCAAATCAAAACACTGAATGTATACAGTGGTTTGGATGGTGTTATGAATGATATGGTTCGGATTCCATCAACGCCTGCTGAAACATGAGTGTTGGAAAAATGGGGTTTAAACATTGAGTTTAGCCCCATTGATCCTGTTATAGATTCCATCCCACAATTGTATAAGTCTGGACAAAGTACTGGTAGTTGATGCTTATAATTCCAGATTCTAAACGATTCCGGTGATGTATCCTATTTTAGCGTGGATTAGCCGAAAAATACGCAGTAGGATAGACTGTTTCCGATTAGCGGTGAAATTTGCGTCGGTTGAAAATTAGCGGAACTATTTAAAATAGAGAGGAGATAGAAGAATATGAGGCAGGTATTGTTTGTTTATGGCATGGTGTGCTATTTGATTTTCTTCTGCACATTTCTTTATGCTGCGGGATTTACTGGCAATTTATGGGTGCCGAAATCGATTGATAGTGGCGAGCACGGTTCTGTATTACTTGCTCTGGTCGTGAATACACTGTTATTGGGAGTTTTCGCAGTACAGCACAGTGTAATGGCTCGCCAGGAGTTTAAACAAAAGTGGACTGTATTCGTTCCTAAAGAAATTGAACGTAGTACCTATGTATTGCTCGCCAGTCTGGCATTGATACTGATGTTCGCCAGTTGGCGTCCGATTGGTGGAGTTATCTGGGATTTTTCCGATTCTATTGTCGGCAGTCTTTTTTGGTTATTATTTGTATTCGGCTGGCTAATCGTGCTGGCGAGTACCTTTATGATCAATCATTTCGAATTGTTTGGTCTGAATCAGGTTTATGCACATTGGCGTGGTGGGGAATTGCCAGATCTGAGTTTTAGAACACCTTATCTCTATAATTATGTACGTCACCCGATTTATCTGGGCTTCATTCTGGCGTTTTGGTCGGCACCAGTTATGACGGGAGGACACCTATTATTTGCACTGGGTGCGACAGGTTATATACTGGTGGGAATTTTCTTGGAAGAAAAAGATCTTATCGCCGCGCATGGGGATTTGTATAAGGATTATAAGAGCAAGGTATCCATGTTGATTCCTATGCGGCCCAAGGCTTGAAATAAATTTTGTATAACGTAGAAAGTTAAGTGAAGCTGCAATGTGTTTCTTGAAAAAGTTACTAGCAGAATTTCTGGAGGTGAACGGTTTCCTCGAATAGATTTTGACGATGATATGCTTAGAGTATTTGATAATATTGGTGCTCTGGATGGTTTCCGCCTTGGGAATAACATCGCTCCGGATCCACGTACTTTTGGATTTTCCTATTAAGTTCTGAGTGACTGCTCTGTTGATAATTATGAGGCATGCCGATTTCATTCCTTTCTTACAGGAGCCTGGATATGCAGAAAGGCAGAAACACGCACGTACAGCAC
>Ga0209992_10001465_pt1 | contig 24742 bp, 19 predicted proteins | sample 2SBtaG_2_FD_182564 | JGI IMG/M metagenome (GOLD analysis project Ga0209992, IMG submission 182564) | Deep subsurface microbial communities from Kolumbo volcano to uncover new lineages of life (NeLLi) - 2SBTROV12_ACTIVE470 metaG (SPAdes)... | ecosystem: Environmental > Aquatic > Marine >... | reverse complement strand
GCTGCGAGCCCCGGGAGCTGGCGCTGACCAATGCCGGCGACGCGGACATCAAGGTCGACCTGCCTCTGGGCGTGGACACGCACCTGTGCCCCTTCGGCTACGACGGCGCCCAGGCCCTGGACCTGGGCACCTTGGAGCCCGACGCGACCTTTGTGCTGACGCTGTCCGTCTGCGCCTACGAGCCCGGCGAGCGCGACACCCAGGTCAGCGGCACCATCGACGTGGAGACCGACGGGGCGGACACGGTGATCCAGGTCCCCTTCACGTTCACGCCGATCCGCAACATCAGCACCGGCGGCGACACCGGCTGACGGAATGCCCGCGGGGCCCTGTGGTGTCAGGGGCCCACGCAGCAACGCTTTACGGCAGCCCCGGAGCCGCATATACGGGGGCCCGCCGCAGTCTGGAGACCGTCATGAAGACCGTCCTCGTGCTGGCCGTCCTCGCGGCTGTCACTACCTCTACCGCCGCCCAGGCGGCCACGTGCAAGTCCCAGCTGTCCCGGGCCGAGAGGGCCAAGGGCTCGGCCGTGGTCTCCGCCTACGCATCCCTGATGAAGTGCGACGCCGACATCGCCGCCCAGAATTTCGAGAAGGTCATGCAGAACGCCGGCGACGCCGAGACCCTGGTGGGCATCTCGATGATCGCCATCGAGGCCGATCAGTGGAACCCGGTCTGGACCATGATCGGCAAGATCTCGGACTACAACGCCCAGGACCACGTGGCGTGGCTCATCGGTGAGAAGTGCGCCGGCAATGACAAGGTCGCGAGCTTCCTGCAGGGTGCCTACTTCGGCCTGAGGGACATCGAGTTCGCCCGCTGGGACGACGCCCTGGTCAGCTGCGAGGCCGAGAGCTTCGACACCTGGATGGTCGGGAAGATCGAGGAGCCCCCAGAGAAGCTCTTCGACGAGAAGTGGAACGCCGTCGCGACCGCGTTCGTGCAGAAGCGGGGCGCCGAAGGCCTGCCCCACCTGGCCACCGGGGCGATCAAGGCTGCTGCCACCGGCGGCCCCTACGAGACCATCCTGGACCACATGAACAGCACCGTGGAGCCAGAGCTGGGCGATGCCATCGCCGACGACGACCAGGCCGCTCTGGAGTCTGCCCTGTCCACGGTCGCCAAGGGCGTCACGTCCGACCAGGCCCGCTCGGTGGCCGACCGGCTCGCCAACAGTGGCTCCGAGTCCGCGGCAGCCGCCCTGCTCTCCACGATCTACCCGGACCGCGTCCAGTCGGGCGGGGGCTTCCACTACGGCGCCGTCGCGGTCGAGCTCGCCGAGTGCAAGGGCACCCCCAGCGCGACCCTGCACGTCGCCACGGTCCAGGATCCCGGCACCCGCTACCTGGTCCAGACCGCCATCGATGGCCCCATGCGGGGCATGAAGCCCAAGCTGGCCAAGTGCAAGGCCGCCGACGGCGACTGGCCCGTCTACGTCACCGAAGCCCCCATGACCGGCAAGTCCGACCTGGACGCCCTGGTCAAGACGGTGAGCGAGCAGTGGTCGTCCAAGGGCTACACGGTGAAGCGCAAGGACGAAAAGGCCGTCGTCCTTCCCTGACAGAGCCTACTTGCGCCGAAACCGCCGCAGCATCGCGACCGCCCGCTTGCGGCGCCCACGCACCCGGTCTCGGACGGCGTGGGACAGCTCCTCGACCTCGTGCAGACGCTCCCGGGCCCGCTTGAGTCGTGGGTCGAGCTCCAGGGCCTCCTTGAGGTGGCGACTGGCCAGCTCTGCCTCGCCTCGGGTCAGCGCGATCCGGGCGAGCTCCATGTGGGCGCGGGCGCGGGCCGCAGGGTCTTCTTCTTCCATGAGCAGGCGCTGCAGCTGAGCCAGCCGTGCGTCGTCGGTCATGGGTCGAGACCAGCCACGACCGCGTCGAGCAGGCGCTCCGTGGACCGCTCCACGATGTCGTAGACCGTGGAGAAGGCGCCGCGACCCTGGGCATAGGGATCCGGCACGTCGCCCCCGCCCCGGGGGTCGTGGTCCCGCAACAGGAGGGTCGCCAAGTCAGGGCGGCCGGTGTCTCGGGCGGTGTTGCGCTGGTTGCTGCGGTCCATGCAGACGATCCACTCGAAGCGATCGGGATCGTCCCGGCGAAGTTGCCGCGCGCGATGGGCGGACAGGTCCAGGCCGTGGCGGGCGGCCACGGCGACGCTGCCGGGATCCGCGCCTCCCCCGACGTGCCAGCTGCCCGTGCCGCAGGAGTCCACGCGGATGCGGTCGCCCAGACCCCGCTCCTGCACCTTGTGGGCGAACACCACGTGGGCCAGCGGCGAGCGACAGATGTTGCCCAGGCACACGAACAAGACGCTGGTGGTTCTTCCTGATCCGCCCATCCAAGACTGTTAACGGGCCCCCGCTGCACCCGTCCCTTCCGGGTGGCACGCCCCTTGCTACGTCAAGGGATGCCGAAGCTGAGACCTGGAGCTGAAGATGGCCCGTTCCCTGGATGCCCGACACACCGAAGACCTGGGCACGTCGACCCTGTTCAACGTGTTCCTGCTGATCGCCCTGGGCGTGATGGTGCTGGCCATGTTCAGCAACGCCGCGACGGCAGGCGATGCCCTGGCGCCGTCCCAGCCGGCCCCGATCTCTCTCCAGTAGCGCCTCATCTACTCTTTGTAGATTCTGTCCGGGCGCCAGCCCCGGCCCGAGGGGATAGGATCGCCCCGGGTCACCTGGGAGCGGGATGTCCGGCCGCGAGATCATCCTCGTCGTCGACGAGCTGTCCGCCGACGCACAGGCGGCGCGGGATGCCCTGCGGGCCGAAGGCCGCGAGATCCACCTGGCGCCTTCGGCCAGGGAGGGTCTGGGCGCGCTGCACGACACCCGTCCCGACCTGATCCTGCTCTCCCTGGATCTCAACGACCTGCCCGGCCCCCACGCCCTCGATGTGTTCCGGGAGCGAGTGCCTGGGGTCCCTGTCGTCGCCGTGGCCGCCCATGCCCACGTGGGGGGGGCTGTCGAGGCCATGCGTCGGGGCGCAGCCGACTATGTGCCTCGGCCCATCCACCCGCGTCAGCTGGTCGAGGCCGTGCACCGGGCCCTCCAGGAAGCCCGCAGCACCCGCGAGCTGGAGCGGGTGCAGCAACAGGTCAAGGACCGCTACGGCTTCTCCCACATGCTCACCCGCAGTCCGCGGATGCTCGCGGTCTTCGACCAGGTGCGGGCGGTCGCCGGCACCGACGCGATCGTGCTGATCCGGGGCGAGACCGGCACCGGCAAGGAGCTCATCTCCCGGGCCATCCACGAGCGCAGTCGTCGCCAGGACAAGCCCTTCATCTCGGTCAACTGCGGTGCCTTCACCGAGAGCCTGCTCGAGAGCGAGCTCTTCGGGCACGAGCGCGGCTCCTTCACCGGTGCCTCGGGCCGCCGCCGGGGCGTGTTCGAGATGGCCGACGGTGGCACGCTCTTCCTGGACGAACTGGGCGAGACCAGCCTGAACGTCCAGGTCAACCTGTTGCGGGTCCTCGAGGACATGGCCTTCCGTCGGGTCGGTGGCCACGAGCGGGTCCGGGTCGACGTGCGCATCGTCGCGGCCACCAACGTGGCCCTGGAAGAGGCGACCGCCGACGGACGCTTCCGCGAGGACCTGTACTACCGGCTCAACGTCTTCCCCATCTTCCTGCCGCCCCTTCGGGAGCGCCGGGTCGACGTGCCTCTGCTGATGCGTCACTTCCTCGAGGACGCCGCAGACGAGTACAAGCTCGAGCCGCCCTCGATCACCACCGAGGCCCTCGACGCCATCGTGGGCTACGCGTGGCCGGGCAACGTGCGGCAGCTCCGCGCCCTGTGCGAACGCTGGGTCATCACCCACGCAGGCCAGCGGCTGCAGCGCGAGGCCCTGCCCCGGGAGATGACCGGTCTGGGCCCCTCGGCGAGCGACGTGGACCCGTTCCACATCGACAGCGACCAGCCCCTCTCCCACACGACCGAGCGGCTGCTCCACCAGGTCGAGCGGACCTACCTGCACCGGGCGCTCAAGCGCCACAAGGGCCACATGGAGGCCACGGCGCGGGCCGCGGGCATCACTCGGCGGACCCTGTACACCAAGATGAAGCACTACGGCCTCGAGGCCACCACCTACCGCCAGAAGTGAGCGAGAAGATGCGAACCGCGACCCCCCTGATCGCCCTTGCAGCTGGACTGGCCTGTGCCTGGGCCCTGCAGCCCGCTCAGGCGCGCAAGGACAAGGACCCGGCGCCCGAGGCCACGGTCACGACCCTGGAGAGCGCCGAGCATCGCCGCACGCCCAGCGACAAGGCCGGCATCCTGACGCTGGCCCGGGGGCAGAACGCCTTCGTGGGCCGCCTGGACCTGGCCGCCGGTGGCGCCGTGCCCGAGCACGCCGATCCGACCGAGGAGTACATCCACGTGCTCCAGGGCGCCGGCGTGATCACCATCGACGGGGTCGAGCGGCCCCTGGGCCCCGGGAGCACGGTCTACATGCCCGCCGGCGCCACGGTCAGCTACGCCAACGGCGACGCGCCTCTGGTGGCCATCCAGGTCTTCGCCGGCCCGGAGAGCGCCGACAAGTACGCCGCCTGGCCCGTGAGCGAGGCGCCCCCGAAGGTGCCGCTACCGTAGCTCGAAGGTGCTGCGGATCCGCCGGTTGCCCGTCACGGTGCCCCGGCCCACGATCACGCAGGCCTCGTGGGGCTCGCCGTCGCGCAGCACCAGGCCGCGCTCGAAGCGCCAGTCCAGGGACTCGTCGAGCTTGATCGCCAGGGTCACCCCGGCGTGGGTCGCGGTCCAGCCGTGCTTGGCGGGCTCGGGCTCGAAGCCAGGACCCAGCGGCCAGCGGACCTCGACGTCGCCGTCGGCCAGGCCCTCGAAGCGTTCGGTGATCACGAGCTTGGTGCCCTCGGCCCGCAGATCGCGCCGATAGCGTCCCCCTCCGAAGCCATCGTGGCTCACCACGACCGCCCCGTTGCGCCCGTCCACCCGGGCTCGCTCGACCGCGCCGGAGAACGGGGCCCACCCCTGGCCCTGGCGCCGAGGCACCCCTCGGCCATCCACCAGGCAGGTGCCGTGGGCATCGGCCAGCCCGAGCTCCAGGTGGTCGGCGTCGGCGCCGGGGTCCACCAACACCGGCACGTCACCCACGTCGAGCAGGAGCTGGAAGCCGTCGCCATGGACCTGGGCGGCGGGCCTGGCGTCCCCGGGCAGCGCTCCCCAGAACACCAGGCGCACCGGGCGCTTCTTGGCTTCGCTCAGCATCACCACGGTGCCCGAGTTCCGAAAGGCCCACATGGCCCATTCATTGCCCGCCTGGAGGGGGGCACCGGGTGCGACCACCCGACCGCTCAGCCAGGCAGCCGTGGCGTCGGTGTCGGCGTCCGGTGTGGCGTCGCCGGGCGCCAGGCCGAGACCCACCACGGCATTCCAGGCCGAGCGAGCGGCGTCGAGACCCCACGGCGCCAGCAGCGGGGCCTGGTGACAAGCCCCGATGGGGGGGAGCGTGCCCGTGCCTTCGCTGAGCACGCGGAGGGTCCACGAGAGCCGCGCCAGAGCCGCGTCGGCGTCGGCCGGAAAGGCCACCCCGTTCTCCCGGCAGAAGGCCCGGGCCACCCACACGGCGGACACCATGCGTGCGCTCAGAGCGGGCACACCCAACAGCGCCGAGCCGTCGTCGTGGAGCTGCCGAGGCAGCGCACGACCCAGCAGGGCCAGGCCGCGGCTCCATCGCCGGCGGGCCTCGGGGAGCTCGGGCCACGCCAGGCCGGCCACCACGAGCCCCGCGGCCTGGAACACCAGCTTGTGGTCCCCCTCCGACAGGCTCAGGCCGCGCTCCAGCCACGCCGCGTGGGCCGGCACGCTCCCGGCCATGCGCCGGCGCAGGTCCGGGTCGAGCTCGTCGCCCAGCCAGCCCGCACCCAGAGCCCAATGCATGAGCCGCGCCGCAGCGTCGGACGCGTGCGCCCAGGCCACGCCGTGGCCCGGCACGTCCTGGAGCAGCCACTCGCCGAGCGCATCGGAAGCGGCCCGGGCCAGGGCGCGATCCCCGGTCTCATGACCCGCCCGGGCCAGGGTCGAGAACCACTGGTGGGCGTGCAGCTCGCGGGCCGCTGCCCAGGCGTTCACGCCACCTCCGAGCTGGTCCCAGGGCGCGTCGGGCAGCACCGCACCGCTGTCGGGACAGCGATCCCAAGCGGTCTCGCCCAGAGCCGCGGCCACGCTCAGGCCGAGCGCGGCGGCGCCGGTCCAAGGGACGGCCGGACCCGGCACGGGGGCGGGGCCCCAGGAGGTGTCGAGAGGCTCACAGGGGGCGCCGGCGAGGGGTCGGGGGCCCTCGAGCACACCGCGCACCGCCTGGGCGGCGCGGGACAACAGTGACGACATGCTCAGCGGTCTCCGTCGGGCAGCTGGATCTCCAGATCCACGTCGCCGGGCATCCGATCGCGCAGGTGGATCTTCAGCCGGCGCCGCATTCTGGCCTCGATCTGCCGGATCCGCTCCTTGGACACACCGTAGCGCTGGCCCAGTGCGGAAAGCGGCAACGGGTCCGCAGACATGAGTCGATCGTCCCAGATCGACTGCTCACGCTCGTCGGTCAGCCCCGCCCGGAAGGCGTCCAGGTGTTCCCGGACCTGGCCACCGAGCTCGGCGTTGGCGGCTTGTTCCTCGGGACCCTGTGCCGTGTCGTCGGAGATCATGTCGGAGAGCGCCCGCCCCTCGGAGGGGTCGCCGACGGGAGAGTCGATGGACATGGCCGGGGCACGCATGTGCTGGTCGACGGCGATGACTTCGCTCTCCTTGACCTCGAGCCGCTCGGCCAGCAGCTTGGTGGAGACCTCGAGGCCCTCCTTGAGCATGCGGTCGCGTTCCTTTTGGAGCTGGAAGAACAGCTTGCGCCCAGCCCGGGTGCTGCCCAGCCGGACCATGCGGAAGTTGTCCATCAGGAACCGCAGGATCATGGCGCGAATCCAGTACTGGGCGTAGCTGGAGAAGCGGATGCCGCGGTAGGGATCGTAGCGGGACAGGGCCTCGACCAGCCCCACGTTGCCTTCTTGGACCAGGTCCAGGACGTTGTTCCACTGCCGGTGGTACTGGAACGCCAGCTTGACCACCAGGCGCAGGTTGGACGTGACCAGCCGCTCGGCGGCTTCTGGGTCGCCGGTCTCCTGGTAGCGGATGGCGAGCTCCTTTTCCTCGTCGGGCTCCAGGATCGGGTAGCGCCGCACCTCGGACAGGTAGTGGGACAGCAGGTCGTCGCTCTTGCCGCCGGACCGAGCAGCCGAGCGCTTGGGGCGCACAGCCGGGACCTGCCTGGCGGGCTTTTTGGGCTCTTCTGGCGCCGCCCCGATGATCTCGGGCTCGATCACCTCTTCGCCGGGCTCGTGGGGGGTGGCCATCGGTGTGGTGTCCTGGGGCTGGGTGGTCAGCGGGGCCGGAGTCGACCGGGCTGCAGGAGGTAGTCCACGGCGGCCCGCGAACCCACGAAGAAGGGCGTGCTGCTGGGATGATCGAGGCTGAGAAGCTCGCCACCCGGAGTCACGGCGACCCCGCCGACCTCTCCTAACAGGCAGAGGGCCCCCGCGACATCCCAGGGCCTCCAGCCGGGGGGCACCACCGCCGCCACGGCAGCGCCGGCGGCGACCATCGTGATGTGGGCCGCCAGGCTGCCCAGGTTGCGGCACTTGCCGGGAAAGTCGATCCAGCCCCAGCGATGGAAGCGGGAGGGCACATAGACCACCGCGTCTCGTCCGGGGGCGTCCTGGTCCAAGGGGGGCAGGCGATGGTCGCCCCGAAAGGCACCCCGTCCCCGCTGCCCGAACCAGGACTCGCGAAGCCTGGGCAGGTAGAGCCCTCCTGCAAGCGGCCCCCGCTCGTCGACCAGGCCTGCGGTCGGCCCCCAGTAGGACAAGCCCTCCAGGTAGGAGCCGGTCCCGTCGATGGGGTCGATGAACCACGTGCGACCGGACCCCTCGATCCGAGCGCCTTCCTCGCCCACGATGACGTCGTCGGGGAAGCGCTCACGCAGACCCGTGACCAGGATGTCCTCGGCCAGCTTGTCCGCGACGGTCACCAGCGTGTCGTCGTCCTTGCGCTGCCCAGCGACGCGGCCGAAGTGGCTCAGCGCCAGCTCGCCAGCGGCCATGAGCAGCGGCTCCAGGCTCGGGCGGAGGTCCTCCATGGCGCCGATCCCTAACGTGGTAGGGTTCACCGCCTTCCGACTCCGGGCACGGAGAGAGCCCCCAGGAGCAGCCCATGCGGCAGTTGTTCCCCCTGTCCCTCCTTCTCCTCCTCTGCGCCTGTGATGGCGGCGAGGAGGCGGCCGTTGCGCCGGTCGAGGAGGTCAAGCCACAGCCACAGGTCCAGCCGAAGCCCAAGGAGGACGCGGCGACCAAGCTCAAGAAGCAGGTCGATGCAGCCACCGGTCTCGCCGATGCCGGACGTCACGGCGAAGCCGTCGCCGCCCTCGAGGCGCTCCTGGAGAAAAAGGCCGACGACGCGGGCTGGTGGCGCCTGCTGGGCCAGGAAGCCATCCTGGCTGGCGAGGCCGCGGCGCTCCTGGACCGGCTCGATGCCGACACGGCCATCGGCGGGCAGGGCGCCTCCCACCAGAGGCTCCGGGCCCAGCTGGCCCTGGCATCCGACAGGCCGGCCGACGCCCTCGCAGCGGCCAAGACGCTGCGCAAGACCGACGACGAAGAGGGCGCGGCCCTCTGGGTCGCGGCGTGGCAGGGTCTCGCTGCGGACCAGCGACCCGAGCTGGACCCGGCTGCCCTGGACCCCACCCGGACCGGTGACGCATTGGTGCTCGCCGCCACAGGCGCCAAGTCCAAGCGCAAGACCCTGCTCAAGGACCAGGCCCCCACCCACCCCCACGCCAGGCTGCTTCGGGCCCGCCTGCTCGAAGAGGTGGGCGAGCGAGACCTGGTGGCTGGGGTGTTCGCCGATCTGCTCGGCGACCCCGATCTGGCGCTTCGACAGACCGCAGCCCTGGCCACGGCGACCGCAGCCGACGACCCGGCAGTGGCGGCGAGCCACTACGCGACAGCGGCCCGCGCAGCCACGGAAGCCCACAACGGCGCCGCGGCTGGACAGGCCCTGGGCCTGGCCGTCGACCACTACCTCCAGTCCCTGCGCCCGTCCGAGGCCCTGGCGCTCGCCACCGAGCTTCACGCCCCCCGGGCCGCCGCCAAGGACACGGCCGGCGGCGCAGCGACCGGCTTGGCTGTCGCCACGGCCGCGCTGGCGTCGGGTGAGCTCCAGACCGCTCTGTCCCACGCTCGCGCTGCCTCCCTGGGGTTTGCCGAGGCCGACGACACGGCCAACGCCAGCGCTGCGGCTTGGGTGCAAGCCGAAGCCGCGTGGCACCTGGGGCTCGGAGAGGAGCTCGCCGATGCGGCCACCCGCGCGGGAGATCACAAGGCCGTCGCCGACGCCCTGGGCCAGGTCCTCGCGGGCCAGGCCTCGGAAGCCGTGGACGCGCTCTCCAAGTCTGGACTCACGGGGGTGCATGGCGTCCAGGTCCTGCTCGCCGCCGCTCGCGCGGCGTCCTACAGCAGCGGCGACACCGTCGGGCTGGCGAGTCGCGCCGTGCGCGCCGCCGACGCCGCCGATCACCTGCCCTCCCGCATCGAGGCCAGGCTGGCCCTCGAGAACTACGCCCTCGCCAAGGGCAGCGGGCGCACGGCCTCGACCGCTCGCACCGAGCTCGGCCGGATCGCGGCGGGCCTCGAGAACAGCGCCGCCCTGGCATCCGAGGTGGCCGCCCGTGCCATCCGGGCCGGAGGCTCTGGCAGCTTCCCCGAAGGCGCTCCCGCAGACAGCGCCGCATGGACCGCCCTGGCCGGCGGAGACGTGCCGGCGGCCACCGAAGGAGAGAACCCCATCCTGGGCTGGGCCCGTGCCCGTGCAGCGGCGGCAGCTGGGGATAGCGCGGCGGCCTACGAGGGCTACCGGGCCGCCGTGGCGGCGAGTCCCCGTCACCTCCAGGGCCCCTGGACCCCGGTCAGCATCCTCGACGGAGGCGCCGGCGCCGGCACCGACAAGGACATGGCCAAGCTCAACGGCCGGTCCGACCTGATGTCCGGCCTGTCCGCACTGGCGGTGCACGACGACTGGCGCAGCCGGGACGACGTGCACACAGCTTTTGCCGTGGGTGACGACCCCAGTCTCGCCCTCGAGACCGACGCCCGCATGGCCCTGAACGAGGCCCACAGGCGGCGGGCGGTGCAGACCCTGCTGTGGCTCTCGGGCGCCGCCGACGCGCCGGCCGACGCCACCAAGAGCCTGCTGGAGCTGGAGAAGAAGGCCCTCGAGACCCAGGGCTTCTCCCGAGCCCTGCCGCTGCCTCCGGCCGACTACCTGGCCGTCCAGGAGTCCCTCCGCCACCTGGCCATCATCAGCTACCGCCTGGGCGGCGCGACCGGCGACGCCGTGGTGGTCACCTCGAGCGGTGCGCGGGTCGTCAAGCTCCGCGACGTCAACGGCATTCGCAAGAACGCCCTGGCTCTGCGAGCAGGCCTGACGAGCGGCACCGCATTGGGCGGCGGTCGCACCTCGCCGCTCCCCGGCGACGCGCTCCGGGCGTCCCTGGTCGACATCTTCCAACAGGACCTGCTCGGCATCGGTCGCTACCTGGTGCTGCCCGACGGTCCCCTGTGGGGCTTCTCCTTCAACGTCTTCCCGGAGCAGAAAAAGGGCCTCCGCTTCCTGGCGGACATCCGGTCCATCGGCAACAGCTCGACCGTGGCCCAGGCCTTCAAGGAACAGGAGCGCCCCCCCCTGACCTACAACCCGGACTTCCTGGGCATCGCCCCCTTCCCGCCGAAGCCTCCCGCCACCGGCGGCCTGATGCTGCCCACCGAGATCGCCAACGCGGGTCGCCTGTTCGGGTCCGGCCTGCGCGAGGTCCTGGAGCGGGACAAGGCCACGACCGCCGCGTTCCGCGAGAAGGGCGGCACCGCCCGCTTCCTGCACCTGTCCGACGTCGGCATGGGCGACGGGGCGGGCCTGGGCTTCATCGACGGCATCGTGCCCCTGCACGAGGTCCGGGGCATGGACCTGGTCTCCCAGGCCGCCATCCTGTCCAGCAGCTCGTCGCCCGAGGTCATGCGCCGCCGCGGGCAGGCCCTGCAGTCCGCCGGTGCCCGGGCCGTGCTCATGACGTCCTGGCTGGTGCCCGAGACCGTGCGCGGCAAGTACCTCTACACCTTCTACGAGGCCGGAAACCGCGATCGGCCGCCTTCACGCGCCATGGTCGAAGCCCGCGAAGCCATCCAGAAGAATCCCGAGGACCCGAACTTCGATCCCTCCTTCTGGGGTCAGTTCATCCTGAATGGTTCGCCTTAGGTCGCGTCGGCTCGGCGTCGGGCCCCGCCTCCGTTGAGGCCTTCCACCCGGCTGGCGCTGGGGGGGGTGTCCCGACGCCTGCTCTGCCTGGCGCTGGCGCTGACACCGGCTTCGGTGGGGGCGACGCCTGCTCCGCTCCTGGCCCCCTCCGGCACAGCCTGGTTGGGCCCGCTCACGCCTGCCACCCCCCAGGTCATCCGTCAGGGCCGCGGACTCGTGCTCGTAGACCCGGCATCGGGGCGCCTGTGGGTCGAGGCGGTCGACGGGGCTCTGCCCGGCCCAGGGCCCGAGGCGGCGATCCGCAGGGTCTACCACTCGGGACGCTGGCACTGGACCACCGATGAACGCCTGGCAGAGAGCACCGCGGGGCTCCAGATCACTCGCCTGGGCGAGGTGTTGGTGTTCGCCTCTGCCGCGCCCCTTGCCCAGGAGCTCGGGGCCTGGCCCGTGGGCACGCGCTTCGAGGCTGGCGGCCGGGTCGCCCAGAGATCCACGGACGGCTGGCTGGTCGATGAGCCCGGGGCGCAGACGCTCTACGATGACCAGGGCAGGCCTCTCTGGCGCGAGGACGCCCGTGGCTTGCGGGTCACGTGGACCTGGGAGATGGGCTTGCTGGCCGGCATCGGTCGGGACGGCGGCGGTCGGCTGGCGATCCAGGTCGACGGGGCCGGACGCCCATCGGTCGTCACAGGCCCGGACGGGGTCCCCCGGTACCTGGAGCACCAGGACGGTCGGCTGGTGCGGGCGGGACCCGTCCAGCAGGAGACCCGCTACACCTACGACGATGAAGGTCTGCTCGACGCCATCACCTGGGCCGACCTCAGCCAGGTCCAGGTCGCTCGCGGCCCGAGCGGACAGGTCACGAGCCTGGTCGGTCCGGGCCCCCGGCGCGCCACCTTCACCTGGACCCCGGAGGGCTTCGAGGTGCGCACCGGAACCGGCGCCCCGACCCGCCTGACCTGGACCCCGGACGGCTACACCGTGCGGGACCCCGCCGGCGCCCAGGTCCGAGTGTTGCTCTCCGAAGGTCAGCTGAGTGGCTGGCAGGACCCCGGGGGCGCCGAGCTTCGCCTGACCCGGGACCCCCGAGGCCGCATCACGGCGATCGACGGGGCGACGACGTGGCGGCTGGGTTGGCGCGGGGACCACCTTGGAGACCTGGTGGATCCGGGCGGGGCCGGCTGGCGCCTGGAGAGGACCCAGGCCGGGGATCTGAAGCGCGTGGTGGACCCCGACGGTCGCACCCTGGACCTGCTCCGCGACAACCGCGGGGCACTCATCGGCGTCGACCCTGGCACGGGACCCACCCGGCTGGAGCGCGACAGCGGGGGACGCCCGACCCGCATCCAGGCCGCCACGGGAGCGACCACCCGGGTGGCGTGGCAGGCAGACGGCGTCGACGTGACCGACCCGTCGGGCCAGGCCGTGACCGTCGAGGGCCTGACCGGCGTGCAGCTGGTGCTGACGAGCCGGCTGGGAGAGGTCTGGACCCTGTGGCGAGATGCCTTGGGGCGCCCCGAGCGCATCGGCCTGCCGAGCGGGCAGATCGTGGAGCTCCAGCGAAACAGCCTGGGTCGCCTGGGCGCCCTGGTCGCCCGGCAGGGCCCCCAGGTGCGCTACGGCTGGCGCAGCGACGGCCTGCCCTCCCGGGTCACCGACACCATGGGGGCCGCCACCAGCCTGACCTATGACCTGGGCACCCGGCTCTCCGGGCTGACCCGTCCCGACGGCTCGGTCCTGGCGGCCCAGCGGGACCCGCGCGGCGAGCTCCGCGCCATCCAGCGAGGGGACCAGGAGTGGACCATCGCCAGGGACGGCCAGGGGCATCCGACGGCGCTGGGGCCCCTCACCTGGGCCTGGGACGTCGCCGGTCGCTGGCTCGGATGGCTCGCCCGGGGGGCAGAGCTGGTCCTGGAGCGCACCGGGGCTGGACGGGTGCGCAAGGTCAGGCTGTCCGACGGCACCCAGCTCGGCATCGACAGCGATCCCGCCGGACGCACCAGCCGCGTCCGCACGGCGAGCGGGTCCTGGAGCATCGAGCGGGACCCGGACGGCGGCGTGCGAAGGCTCCGAGGGCCGGGCGTGCCAGCCCTGTCGATCGCCCGGGACGACCGCGGGCTGGACACGCTGATCACCTGGGCCAAGGCCCAGAGACGGGTGCTGCGCGACGCCGCCGGGCGGCCCGTCCGGTGGACCTCGTCGGGTGGTTCTGCGCTGTCGGTCAACGGCGCTGGAGAGGGCCGCCCAGGCCTGGGGCGGCTCCCGTCCGGCGCCCTCGCCCAGTGGCGCCACACCGCGGCCGAGAGCGTGCTCGAGCTGCTGGACCCCCGGGGCCGGGTGCTGCTGAGCCGATCCGTCCGGCGCGACGCGCGAGGCCGCACGGCGTCCATCGAGGAGCCTGGCACCACCACCGTCACGCGGTGGGATCCCCTGGGAGAACAGGTGGCGGTCGAGACCCAGGAAGGCGCCTGGTCGTGGCTCCCCGGAATTCTGGAGGGCCCCGGTGGGCACGCCGTGCTGTTCGACGAGGCGGGCCGTCCGACAGCCGCTGTGCCACCGGTCGGTCCGCCGGCGTGGGGGATGCCTGGGGATCACCTGAGCTACTTGACCGACAGCGCCGGTCGGGTGGTCGGCATCAGCGCGGAACAGGGAGAGCTGGTCGAGCTCGAACACGATCCCCTGGGTCGCCTGACCGCCCTCGTCCAGGATGGGGGCCGCCGCTGGACGCTGACCTGGGATCCCTTCGGCCGCCTGGTGGGGGTGACGGACCCGGCGGGCATCCGGACCACGCTCGGGCACGGGACCGACGAGTTGCTGGGCTGGGCCGAGGGCAAGCGCCTCACCGAGCACCTCGCCGCGCCGGGCCTGGGCTGGATCGACGCCACCGCCCAAGACGTCGTTGAGGTGCTGAGCGACGACAGCGGCAGTCCCAGGGTCGTGCTCGGCCCGGAAGTCGACCCGACGCTGGTGACCTGGGGCGCCACCGGCATGCCCGACCAGGACCCCGGCACACGGCTGGGCTGGCGGGGCGCCTGGTCGCTGTTCCCCGGCGGGGCTCTGGTCGACGGCGGCGGGGCCATCGATCCGGTCACGGGCGAGCGCACCGACCCCGGCTGGCGGCCGCCCTGGTGGGTCCGCACCGACGCGCCCATCCCCTGGCCACGGCTGGATGGCACGGCGGCCCCCTGGTGGGACCCCGGGCCCTGGTCTGCCCAGTCGCCGTGGGCCAACCCGCTGGGCCTGCTGGTCCAGCTGGGAGAGCTCTCCCCACTGGTCGAGGCTGGGCAGCTGGGGCTAGAGGATGCCGCGCCGGGCCTCGGCTGGCTCCCGGCCGACGCTGCGGCGCCTGGCCTGCCCCTGCCCGCCCACGCCACGCTGGACGACGCCACGGCAGCCCTGACCGCGCTGGCGATCCGAGCCGGCGCCTCTCCCATCGAGCCCGTGACGACCCGCGCTGTGCTCCAGGCCGTGCTCGCCCCGGAATTCGCCGGTCTGCCACCGCTGAATGGGCTCGTGGAGCACCCCGAGAGCTGGTGGGATGGCGGACTCGTCGGCTGGCTTGCAACCGCTGGGCCCGAGCATTAGATGCCGCCCCTCATGGTGGCTATAGCTCAGTTGGTTAGAGCGCCTGGTTGTGGTCCAGGAGGTCGAGGGTTCAACTCCCTTTAGTCACCCCATCTCGGGCCTATAGCTCAATTGGCAGAGCGCCGGACTCTTAATCCGTCGGTTCCAGGTTCGATTCCTGGTGGGCCCACCATCAACCTCCCCCTCCCGGTCACGGGAGGGGGTTCGTTGCTTTCTGGAGCGTCGGCGCCTGGAGCGTCGGCGCTGCGTCGGTTAGTCCGCGACGGCTCCCGCGAGAGTGGCGGAACTGGTAGACGCGTCGGCCTTAGGAGCCGGTGGGGCAACCCGTGGGGGTTCGAGTCCCCCCTCTCGCACACCCGTTGAGGAAGATCATGAGCGTCCAGATCGAGCAGGTGTCCAGCTACGAGCGCAAGCTCTCCTTCAATGTGCCCGCCCAGGCGGTCGGCAAGGAGCTCGACTCCGCCCTGCGCAACCTGCGCCAGAACGCCGTGCTGCGCGGCTTCCGCAAGGGCAAGGTGCCCGTGCAGATCCTGGAGCAGCGCTTCGGCCGCCAGGTCCGGGCCGAAGTCGCGGCGACCCTCATCAACGACAACTTCAAGGACGCCGCTTCCGAGCTGGAGTTCTTCGGTCAGCCGTCGGTCGAGAAGGGCGAGATCAAGCGCGGGTCTGACTTCTCTTTTGCCATCGTGGTCCAGGTCAAGCCCGAGCTCGAGCTCGGCGCCTACACCGGCCTGTCTGTGCCCTACACCGCCGCGACCGTGCCCGACGACCAGCTCGACGCCGCCGTCGCGGGCCGTCTGGCCTCCAAGATGGCCCTGGCCGAGGTCGAGAAGCCCCGGGAGATCGTGGCCTCGGACATGGTGCTGGCCGAGCTGGAGATCACCGACGGCGACGACACGGTGCACAGCCACCCCGGCACGATGATCAACCTCCAGGACGACACCTACTACACCGGCATCGACCAGCTGCTCCTCGGCAAGAAGAGCAACAGCAAGAAGATCGCCGGCGACGTGACCTTTGCCGAAGGCGCCCTGGAAGAGCTGTCCGGCAAGACCCTCCAGGTCAAGGCCAAGGTCCTGTCGCTGCAGGAGATGCGCAGCCCGGATCTGTCCGACGAACTGGCGGCGGAGCTCGGCTTCGAGGGCGGCGCCACCGGCATGCGCACAGCCCTGCACGGCCAGCTGCTCGAGCGTGCCGAGGAGAACGCTCGGAACCAGGCCCGGGCCAAGCTGCTCCAGCAGCTCATCGACGCCAACGCCTTCGACGTGCCGGCCGCTCTGGTCGACCAGCAGCTCAACCTGCTCCAGGAGCAGCTCCGGATCCAGGCCGCTTACCAGGGCCAGGACCCGCGGAACGTCCGCTTCAGCGACGAGGACATGGTCCGCATGCGCGGCCAGGCCACCTTTGCCGCCAAGGGCGCCCTCATCTTGGAGCACGTGTCTGGCGCCGAGTCCCTCGCCGTCACCGACGACGACCTGGAGACCCGCTATCAGTCGCTGGCCGACCAGCGCGGCCAGACCGTCGAGCTGATCAAGAGCTACTTCCAAAAGGAAGAGGCCGTCGACGAGCTGCGGGCCCGACTGCTCGAGGAGAAGACTCTGGACTGGCTGCTCGAGAACAGCGAGCTGGTCGACGAGGCGTCGGAAGCGCCAGCCGCCGAGGCCGAGCCGGCGGACGAGGGCTGAGGGAAGGCACGAGCCACGAGCTCGAGCCCGATCCCCCCCATCCGGGCAGGAGACGGAAATCCCTCTCTTGAGAAAGGGTTGAGAGCAGCGTGGCCGTGCCCGATCGGCACTGTTACCGCAACTCATTCCCCTTGGAGCACCCCCGCGATGCCCTTCGATCCTCTCCAGAACTACCTTGTCCCCACCGTCATCGAGTCCTCGCACCGCGGCGAGCGCGCGTGGGACATCTACAGCCGACTGCTCAAGGACCGGATCGTCTTCCTGCGCACCCAGGTGACCGACGAGGTCGCCAACGTGATCGTGGCCCAGCTCCTGTTCCTGGAGTCCGAGGATCCCGAGCGTGACGTCTACCTGTACGTCAACAGCCCCGGCGGCTCGGTCACCGCTGGCATGGCGATCTACGACACGATGCAGTTCATCCGGCCCGACGTGGCGACGATCTGCATGGGCCAGGCCGCCTCCATGGGCGCGTTCCTGCTGGCTGCCGGCGCCAAGGGCAAGCGGCGGGCGCTGCCCCACAGCCGCATCATGATCCACCAGCCCCTGGGCGGTGTCGGCGGCCAGGTCACCGACATCGAGATCCACGCCAAGGAAATGCTGCGGGTCAAGGCCGAGCTCAACCGCCTGCTCTCGCACCACACCGGCCAGGACATCGAGACCGTCCAGCGCGACACCGAGCGGGACAACTTCATGAGCCCCGAAGAGGCCCAGATCTACGGCCTGATCGACGAGGTCATCACCAAGCCCGAGCCGGCCGACTCCGCGGCCTGATCGACCTCAAGGCACCAGGGTCGCCTGCCGTCCAGGGGATCCGCTACTACACTGGGTTCACGATGGCAGGCGACTCCTCCAAGAAGAGCAGCGACGGCAGGGACCTCTGCTGCTCGTTCTGCGGCAAGAGCCAGAAAGAGGTCCGCAAGCTCATCGCGGGGCCGTCGGTGTACATCTGCGACGAGTGCGTCGAGCTGTGCAACGAGATCATCACCGAGGAGTTCGAGCGCGAGGACTACTACGCTTCCCGGGCGCTGGTGCCGAAGCCCAAGGACATCAAGGCGCACCTGGACCAGTACATCATCGGCCAGGAGCGGGCGAAGAAGATCCTGTCGGTCGCCGTGCACAACCACTACAAGCGCATCGACAGCCGCTCGACCCACGACGACGTCGAGCTCCAGAAGTCGAACATCCTGTTGGTCGGGCCCACAGGCACAGGCAAGACCCTGCTGGCCCAGACCCTGGCCCGCTTTCTGAACGTGCCCTTCACCATCTGTGACGCCACCAGCCTGACCGAGGCCGGCTACGTCGGCGAAGACGTCGAGAACATCATCCTGAGCCTCTTCCAGGCCGCCGAGTACAACGTCGAGCGGACCATGAAGGGCATCATCTACATCGACGAGATCGACAAGATCTCCCGCAAGTCCGAGAACCCCAGCATCACCCGCGACGTCTCGGGCGAAGGCGTGCAACAGGCCCTGCTCAAGATCATCGAGGGCACGGTGGCCAACGTGCCACCCAAGGGCGGCCGCAAGCACCCCCAGCAGGAATTCCTGCAGATCGACACCACCAACATCCTGTTCGTGTGTGGCGGGGCCTTCGTGGGCCTGGACAAGGTCGTCGAGCAGCGCGTCAACAAGGTCGCCATCGGCTTCGGCGGCAGCGACCCCAAGGAGCGCAAGGACTACACCCCCAGCGAGCTCCTGGCGATCGTGGAGACCGAGGACCTGCTCCGCTTCGGCATGATCCCCGAGTTCATCGGCCGGGTCCCGGTGCTGGCCACCCTCGACGAGCTCGACCAGAAGGCCCTGGTCGCGATCCTGACCCGGCCCCGCAACGCCCTAGTCAAGCAGTACCAGAAGCTGTTCGAGATGGAGAGCGTCCAGCTCACCTTCACGCCCGGCGCACTCCAGACCGTGGCCAGCGAGGCCATCCGACGCAAGACCGGCGCCCGCGGCCTGCGGGCCATCCTCGAAGAGATCATGCTCGACGTGATGTACGACCTGCCGTCCAAGACGAACGTCAAGGAGTGCGTCATCTCCGAAGAGACGGTCAACCAGGGCAAGCCGCCCATGCTGGTCTACGAGGCCGAGTCGGACTGGAGCGCTTAGATTCGCGCCGCGCGCGGGAGGCACGATGTTCTTCAAGGACAAGAAGACCGAAGGCAGCCAGGTGCTCCCCCTGCTCCCCCTGCGGGACTTGGTGGTGTTTCCCTACATGGTCGTGCCGTTGATCGTCGGCCGCGAGAAGTCCATCGCGGCCCTGAACGAAGCCAGCAAGGCCAAGGAAGAGATCTTCCTGGCTGCCCAGCGCAAGGCCCGCACCAACGATCCCGAGCCCGAGGACATCTTCGAGCACGGCACGACCGCCGCGATCATGCAGATGATCCGGCTCCCTGACGGAACGGTCAAGGTGCTGGTCGAAGGCCGGCGCCGGGCGAAGATCGTCCGGTACTTGAACATGGACGACATCTTCCGGGTCGAGACCATCGGTCTGGACGACGCCGTCGGCGAAGGCGTGGAGATCGAAGCGCTGATGCGCTCGGTCAAGACCGCGTTCGAGCACTACGTGAAGCTCAACAAGAGCCTGCCGCCGGAGATGCTCCTCCAGGTCTCGGCCACCGAGGACCCGGCCAAGCTGTCGGACACCCTGGTCCCCAACCTGAACATCAAGCTCGAAGAGCGCCAGAAGCTGCTCGAGACCGCCGACCCCTCCGTCCGGCTGGAGCGACTGCTGAAGTTTCTGCAGTCCGAGATCGAGATCCTCCAGGTCGAGCGCAAGATCAAGAGCCGCGTCAAGAAGCAGATGGAGAAGAGCCAGAAGGAGTACTACCTGAACGAGCAGATGCAGGCGATCCAGAAGGAACTCGGCGAAAAGGACGAGTTCCGGAACGAGCTCCAAGAGCTCGAGCAGCGGATCCAGGGCAAGGACATGAGCGACGAGGCCACCGAAAAGGTCTCCCGGGAGCTGCGCAAGCTCAAGCTCATGAGCCCCATGAGCGCCGAGGCCACCGTGGTCCGGAACTACATCGACACCATCCTCAGCCTGCCCTGGTACGAGTACAGCGCCGAGCGCCTGGACATCGCCAACGCCGCCCGCGTGCTCGACGAGGACCACTACGGCCTGCGCAAGATCAAGGAACGCATCCTGGAGTACCTGGCGGTGGCGTCGCTGGTGGACCGCATGCGCGGCCCCATCCTGTGCCTGGTGGGTCCCCCCGGGGTCGGCAAGACCTCGCTGGCCCGGTCCATCGCCCGTGCCACCGCGCGGAACTTCGTTCGCATCAGCCTGGGCGGCGTGAGAGACGAGGCCGAGATCCGGGGTCACCGTCGGACCTACATCGGGGCGCTGCCCGGCAAGATCATCCAGGCCCTGCGCAAGGCCGGCAGCGGCAACCCCGTGTTCCTGCTCGACGAGATCGACAAGATGTCCACGGACTTCAGGGGCGACCCCTCGTCGGCCCTGCTCGAGGTCCTGGACCCCGAGCAGAACGAGAGCTTCGCCGATCACTACCTGGACCTGGACTACGACCTGTCCAAGGTCATGTTCGTGTGCACGGCCAACAGCCTGCACGGCATCCCCGCCCCCCTCCAGGACCGCCTCGAGATCATCCGCCTCGCCGGCTACACCGAGCAAGAAAAGCTCGCCATCGCCCGCCGCTACCTGATCCCCAAGCAGCGGGAGGGACACGGCCTGGACGAGGACCACGTGGTCTTCACCAAGGAAGCCGTGACCAAGATCGTGCGGCGCTACACCAAGGAGTCCGGGGTTCGGAACCTGGAGCGCGAGATCGCGAGCTGCAACCGCAAGGTCGCCAAGCGCGTGGTCGAGCGCGGCACCGACACCCGGGTCAAGATCACCAGCCACACCATCGAGAAGCTGCTGGGCCCGCCCAAGCACCGCTACGGCAAGGTCGGCACCCAGGACGAGGTCGGCTTCGTGAACGGGCTGGCGTGGACCACCCACGGCGGGGTCATGGTGCCCATCGAGGCCGCAGCGGTCCCTGGGACCGGCAAGACCACCCTGACCGGCCAGCTGGGCTCGGTGTTCCAGGAGTCCTGCCAGGCCGCGATCACCTACATCCGCAGCCGCTCGGCGAACCTGGGGCTCAAGCCCGACTTCTACGCGGCCCTGGATCTGCACGTGCACGTGCCAGAGCTTTGGGGCGTGGACGGGCCGAGCGCGGGCATCACCATCGCGACCGCTGTGGTCTCTGCGGTCACCGGCATCGCCGTCCAGCGCGACGTGGCCATGACGGGCGAGATCACCCTTCGCGGCCAGGTCCGACCCATCGGCGGCCTCAAGGAGAAGCTGCTGGCCGCGCACCGGGCTGGGGTCACCCGGGTCCTGGTGCCCGCAGACAACGAGAGCGACTTGAGGGACGTGCCGGCCATGGTCAAGGAATCCTTGGACGTGGTCTTGGTCCAGCACATGGACGAAGTCCTGACCCAGGCACTGGCCGTCGCCGATCCCACCGACCTCTTCGGCCCCTCCAGGCACACCGAAGCCGACGCCTGATCCGCTGGATCAGCGGCTCCTGAGCGCTTCCTAGCGGTCGTCTAGGCGCCGCCCCGCGAGCAGCACGCAGCCGGGGAGGATCTCCGATGCTTCCTCCGCGAGAGAATTCCGACCTGCCCTGGGCAGAGTCGCTGGATCCGCATGTCTGCTGGGATCCGCGGACTTGCGTAACCTCAACTATTTGAAATTACTAAGTTTAAATGACTTCTTGACCCATTGGTCAAGAGCTGCAATTCCGAAGCTCCGGCGGTGCATGCGCCTGTCAGGCCGATCCGTGCAAAAAAAATCGCGCCCAGTTCTGTTGACACGCAAAGATCGCGTTGGTAGACCCTCATGGTCACGATGATTCCCAGGCCAGGACGGCAAACCCAAGCTCGCAACGGAACAACCCATGGCTTCTGTCACCAAGGCCGACCTCATCAACAACATCGCCTCCCACGCCGGCATCAGTCGCTCGGCTGCCGAGTCCGCTCTGGGTGCCACCCTTGGCGCCATCTCGGAGAGCCTCCAGGGCGGCAACAAGGTCACGTTGGTCGGTTTCGGCACCTTCAAGGTCGCTGACCGCGCCGCCCGTACCGGGCGCAACCCCCAGACCAAGGCTCCGATGCAGATCCCGGCCCACCGGACCGTGACCTTCAAGGCCGGCAGCTCGCTCAAGGGTTCGGTCAACTAGCGCTTCTCTCGTCGCGTCCCGCGGATCTCCGCAGGGCGCTGTTCAACCTGGCGCGAATGCGCCGCTCATCCACCCATGCAAACTGGAGTTGCAATGGCTACCACCACCAAGGCCGACCTCGTCGCGTCCATCGCCAACGCCGCAGGCATCAAGAAGACCGAGGCCGAAAAGGCCCTCGAGGCCGTCACCTCGGGCATCAAGGATGCCCTCGCCAACGGCAGCAAGGTCACGCTTGTTGGATTCGGCACCTTCTCGGTGACCCAGCGCGCTGCCCGCACGGGCCGCAACCCGCGCACCAAGGCGCCGATCAACATCCCCGCGTCGAACTCCGTGAAGTTCAAGCCGGGAACCGCGCTCAAGAGCGCTGTCAACTAGCTGATTTTTCAGCTGATCTTCAAAGCCCCCAGCGGTGTTTGACACCCCTGGGGGCTTTGATTATCTACCCGGGCGGATAGCTCAGTTGGGAGAGCAGCGGCCTTACAAGCCGCGGGTCGCAGGTTCGAGCCCTGTTCCGCCCACTCCCTCGAGCACTCCCTTCTGGGATGGTAGTTAAGTTGGTCATAACGCCGGCCTGTCACGCCGGAGGTCGCGGGTTCGAGTCCCGTCCATCCCGCCATCTCAAGCGCCCGTGGAGTACGCTCCACGGGCGCTTGTCGCTCTGCGCGGTGGCCCTGGGCCTGGCGCTGCCGGTCACTGCGGCCCAGCCGACCAAGCGCCCGACGGATCTGGAAAAGGGCGAGAAGCTCTACGAGCGCTCCTGCTGGATGTGCCACGGCGAGACCGGTGCGGGTGACGGGCCTGCCGCGGCCGCGCTCCCCGACGGCGTGCCCAGCCTGGTGGGCCAGGTGGCCGAGGAGCGCTGGGACGATCAGGTCGAGGTCGTCATGACGGGCCGTGGCGCCATGCCGGCCTTCGCTGAGGAGCTCGACAAGCGGGATGCCCGGCGAGTCCTGCAGTACCTGCTGAAGCTCGAGACGGACCCGCCCGAGGACGAGGACGAGGACGAGGACGAGGACGAGGACGGCGGCAAGAGCAAGAGCAAGAGCAAGAGCGCCGAGAAGAGTCCCTGATGCCGTGGTCCGAGGCCCTGCTCGGGGTCATCCAGGGGCTCACGGAGTTCCTGCCCGTGTCCAGCAGCGGGCACCTGGTGCTGTTCCAGCAGTGGATGCCTGTGCCCGGCGACGCGCTGTTGTTCGACCTGGTGGTCCACCTGGGCACGCTCTTCCCGGTCCTGTGGTTCTACCGAGCCGACCTGGCCCGCATGACCCTGGATCCGCTTCGGGGCGAGGGGCCGTGGCTGGAGCGGTCGGGCGTGCGGCTCGCGGCGTGGGTCGTGCTGGCCAGCCTGCCGACCGCGGCCATCGGACTGGGTCTCGAGGACGTGTTCGTGTCCCTGTTCGCCAGGCCCGAGGCCTTGATCGTGAGCTTTGCGGTGACCGGGTTCCTGCTGCACGTCGCCGGCCGCACCCCCTCCGGCGCCCGGACCGAGCTGGACATGACCGCCTGGCAGGCCTTGCTCATCGGGCTCGTCCAGGGCCTGGCCATCACCCCGGGCATCTCCCGCAGCGGCAGCACCATCGCCATCGCGCTCCTGCTCGGCATGGACCGGGCCTATGCCGCGCGGTTCTCTTTCCTGCTGTCCGTGCCGGCCATCGGAGGCGCCTTCCTGCTCAAGGCCCGGGAGGCCCAGGTGACGGCTGAGCAGCTCCCCGGCCTGGGCGTCGGCTTCGTGGCCGCGATGGTGAGTGGCTATGCCGCTCTGGTGCTCCTGGTCCGGCTCGTGAAGAGCGGCGGATTCAGTCGGTTCAAGTGGTACGTGTGGTTCATGGCCGGCGTGTCGGCGGTCGTCGCCTTCACTTGACCGGCCCCTCGGAGGCGTTACCTCCCGGGGACCCTGAAGGGGTATAGCTCAGTTGGTAGAGCAGCTGATTCCAAATCAGCAGGTCTGGGGTTCGAGTCCCTATGCCCCTGCCATGACGGCCCGTCGGCACTCGCCGACGGGTCTGTCTGCTTCGGCCACCGAGAGTCTTCGCTGCCGGGCACGTGTCTCATCTGACCGGGACTGCCGGACCTCCGAACGGGAGGCAAGTGCGGCAACACAGCGTCGTGCAGGCGCTGGACAGGCGTACCTCCGCTCGGCACACTCATTGCAGCATAGTCGTCCTCCTTACTCAGGAGCCAGCGATGCTCAGCTTGATCCTCACCACTGCTGCGTGTGTCCCTCCCCCTGGCCCGGGCAGCGCCGCCGTCGCCGTTGACCCGGCAGGAGCGTCCGTTGCGCTGAAGGCCGCAGGGGGCACATCGACATGGCGCGAGGACAAGACCCTCCCGTCCGATGGGGCCGAGGTGGACTACTTCGGCTCAGCCGTCGCAGCTCTTGGCGACCTGGACGGGGACGGCTGTGACGAGATCGCGATCGGGGCCGTGTATGACGACGAGGCCGGGGAAGACGGCGGCTCGGTCTACCTCTACTTCGGTTCTCCCAGCGGGCTCGATAGCACGACGGAGGAGCTGCTGACGGCGTCAGACGGGGCTGCCAACTGGTATTTCGGCCAGCACTTGTCCGGAGCTGGGGACTTCGATGGCGACGGCCTGCACGACATGGTCGTGACGGCGCCGGGGGCCGATGGCGTGGGCGCGGTCTATGTCTATCCCGGTGCAGCGACCGGTCTGGACCGTAGCGGAGAGCTGAAGTTGACCGGATGGGACAGCGCCTCCGGCGACGAGTTTGGCACTTCCGTCTCTGCTGACGGCGACCTGAATGGCGATGGCTACGACGACCTCGTCGTGGGGGACATGGGGCACGCGCACGACGGCTATGCCACCAGGGCCGGCGCCCTCTACGTCTACTTTGGATCCTCAGCCGGACTGGACATCAGCACCGAACTGGAGATCTACGCCGAAGAGAGCCGTCACAGCAGTCTCGGTTCTTCGGTCGCCATGGGCGACCTGAACGGCGATGGCTATGACGACCTCGTCGCG